>JGI24500J29687_10020292_pt1 | contig 12886 bp, 9 predicted proteins | sample BioPla2RNA1_FD_29687 | JGI IMG/M metagenome (IMG submission 29687) | reverse complement strand
TGTCCTGCAGGTCCAAATATAGTAGACCTCTTTAGCATTTTTTCTTTGCCTTTTTCCACTTCGCCTATAGCTCTTTCCACAAATGTCACATTTAATTTTGCTAGTGAAGCAAGTGGTCTTTATAGCCTTGTTAGCAAAGACTCCTAGTTCACGTCTTTTTGCAACCTCAGCTTGAACCTTATCAAATATTTCCTTTTCAATAATAACAGGATGAGTATTCTCAGCATAATACATGGGAAGTTCTCCACGGTTTATCTTTGTTTTCTGGGTAATATGATCCTCTATATAGGTTTTCTGAAGGAGGGAATCACCAGTATATTTTTCCTGCCTTAGAATGGCTCTAATAGAGGTGTTAGAAAAGTGGCCTCCTGTATAGGATTTGATGCCCATTTCCTTAAGTTGTTTCTCTGTCTGCTCAGCAGAGAGGCCCTTGAGGAAATTATTAAAGATAAGTTTTATTACCTCAGCCTCTTCTGGTACAACATTAAATTTTTCACCATCCCACCTGTAGCCATAGTGTTTAAGCTAATCTAAAAAGTCCTAAAGCTGACGGTATTGCCTGCCCGATAGTTGACAGATATAATAACCGTAGAATCTTGAGAAAGGAAAAGACGCCCCCGTTTTATGAAGTGTACTTACCGCTCCAACAGTAGCACACAAGGGGCGCCCCAACTCTATGGTCATTTTAACAGATTATGAGCTGGTTGAAAACCCCGAAACAGGTGTTTTTCGTAAAGAGCGATGAACAGAATCCATGCCCAATTTGTGGCAGCCTGCTTAAAGTAATTGGTAGCCGGCGTAGATGTTACTTCCAAGACAACGGGGAACGCCGAGTTTTGATGATTCGGAGGCTTCGTTGTTCATCCTGCAACCGAATTCATCATGAGCTCCCGGACTTATTGGTTCCTTACAAGCGTTACGAAAGCCAAAGCATTGAAGCAGCAGTGACTGGAAGCGCCGCATTAACAGTGGCAGCAGATGAGGCTACAATTAGCCGCTGGAAACAATGGTTTTCAGACATGGCAGGATATTTCGCCGGTGTACTGATATCCATTGCAACCCGTTACAACAAATCTGTGGAAGGAGTATCCGCCCTTCCTCAGTCATCGCTCCAAAGGATCTGGCATTTTGTCGGCGACGCGCCTCGTTGGCTGGCCAGAGTTGTCCGGCCTGTGGCGAATGCAAATTATTGGGTACAGACCCGTTCTGCATTCATGTCCGGGTAGAAACGCAGTAAACTCAAGTTAAAACCTTTTAAGGAGGGATTAGCTTGAGAGATCATAAGAAAGCTGAGGCCATTGCAGCAGAACGCATGCAGCTTTTGTCGCCATTACTGGCTGAAGGAATTGATTCTGCCAAGGCTTCGCAGATAAAAGCCCAGATCTGTGCCCAAACCGGCTTATCTGAACGCACCATACGCCGGTATTTAAATCAGTACAGAGCGGAGGGCTTTAATGGGTTGAAACCAAAAGGGAAAGGTCGCTGCCACGCTGGAGAAGCTGTTCCGGCCCACATCCTTGAGCAAGCAATTTTGCTAAGGCGTGAGGTGCCTAAACGTAGTGTGGCTCAAATCATTCAGATTCTTGAATGGGAAGGGTTAGTTCAACCGGGTCAAATTAAGCGAAGTACCCTGCAGGATAAGCTGGCTCATCGTGGATACAGCGCTCGCCATATGCAGCTGTATGCTGTCTCAGGTGTGGCTGCACGACGCTTCCAACAAAGATCCCGTAACCGTCTTTGGCATTCGGACATTATGTATGGTCCTTACTTGCCAATCGGACCAGAAGGTCAGAAAAAACAAGTTTACATGGTCAGCTTTTTAGATGATGCAACACGCTTTGTTGTACATGCTGAATTCTATTCTACTCTTGATCAAGTCATAGTAGAATCATGTTTTCGTCAGGCAATTCAAAAGTACGGTGTGCCCGAGTCCGTTTACTTTGATAACGGCAGCCAGTACAGGAACAAGTGGATGAATCGTGCCTGCGCTAAAATGGGCATTCGGCTGCTGTTTGCCAAGCCCTATTCGCCAGAATCTACGGGGAAAGTTGAAGCATTTAACCGTACAGTAAAAGCATTTTTGGATGAGGCTGCTCTAGAAAACCCGCAAACATTAGAGCAGTTTAACAAGCTGTTCTGGGTCTGGCTAGAGGAGTGTTACCAGACAAAGCCTCACCTTGGTCTAAAGAACAAAACCAGTCCAGAGATCGCCTACCGTAGTGACACGCAGGCTTTAAAGTTCCTTGAGCCTGAAGTCATTGCCAATTCCTTTCTTCATTGCGAGGAGCGTAAGGTCGATAAATCTGGCTGCATAAGTTTTCAAGGGGATAAGTACGAAGTTGGTCTTTCTTTTATTGGCTGCAAGGTAGATGTAATTTACGATCCTGCGGATACTGACCAGCTAACTATTGAATACGAGGGATATCCTCCCTGGACAGCGAAGCGTTTAGTCATTGGTGAGAGATCCGGTCCCCGCCCCCAGCTGCCTCCACATCTACAACCCCAACCTGCTGAATCATCAAGGCTTCTGGCAGCAGCACAAAAACAAAACAAACTACGTAAAGCAGTACAGATTCCTGCCGTATCGTACCGTAGGGTAAAAAAGGACGGTGAGAATCTTGTTTGAAGAATTTTACGGATTCTCTAAAACACCGTTTTCCAGATCTATTCCCACCGATGAGCTCTACCCTGCCTTTATGATGGAAGAAATTTTAGGTCGACTAGAGCATGCGGCAAAAAGACAGCTGTTTGCCGTTGTAACTGGTGATAGCGGTACAGGTAAAACAACCACTATCCGCCGTCTGAAGGATAACCTAGACACATCAACATACATGGTCATGTATTTGGCTGACTCTAAATTAACACCACGGCATTTTTACAAAGGCCTGCTGGAACAGCTTGGGTGTGAATCAAAGTTCTATCGTGGGGACGCCAAACGCCAGCTGCACCGCGAAATTGAACTCATGCGCGGTATTCATCACATGCTACCTGTGGTTATTGTTGATGAAGCTCACTTACTAGATAAAGAGATGCTGGAAGAAGTTAGATTTTTACTAAACTTTAAGATGGATGCAGAAAGCCCCATGGCCCTGATTCTTGTTGGACAAAGTGAGCTTTGGGATAAGCTCCAGTTGCAGACATACGCTGCAATCAAGCAAAGAATCGACCTGCAGTGTAAGCTGCCGCATTACGACCGTGCTCAGGTTGGTGATTACATAACACGTCATCTTGAGTATGCGGGCACTACCCAGAACATCTTCTCTGATGCCGCTATTGATGAAATCTATCGTTTTTCCAGCGGCACCGCCAGGCTCATAAACAAAGTGTGCACACACTGTCTTTTGTATGGTTCACAAAACAAAAGAAAAATTATTGATGATCATATGGTGAAGGTGGTTATTGAGGGAGAATTGCTTTAATTCTTCCTCAATACAAACATAGAAAGCATTTTTAGCACTGCTTATTATGTTTCTCGTCACCTAAACTAGCAACTTAAGGACATTTAACAGCGTCTAGTTTTGGGCATTTTGTTTTAGTAATAACACTGTGCTGTTTCACACCCTTTCTTAATCATAAACGTACATACTGAAAAACGGTAAAGCACCTTCTTTGTAATCGTAAATCATACCGCATTTTTCGGCTAAGTCTTTGACGTAAATGCAGTAAGCGGACATACAAGAATACCGTTTGTTTGGAAACTTGCAAGGCTCGCCATTTGTGATGGTGCAAGGATTACACAAAGCACACCCCGAAGCACCAACCATAAAACCTTTATAGCCTTGGCTTTCCATTTGTTCGATAACACTCATCGTATAACCGTTATGTTTTTGTTTGGCAGATTTTATAAGGCTGCTATCCTTAAAATCATTGATATCCCAAACCGTTCTAAGCACCAAAGCATATTTATGTTTTTGAACCCATCGCCTCATTTCTTCGGGAGTGCCGCAATCGGGCGGACAGGAATAATTCGCACCGTACCAGCCGCAGAGATTTTCTTCGCAGTACGGGCGGAAGGAAGCGTCAAATACGATATCAGCCGTATCAATGATAGCCGCATCAGCAAAGCCTTCCCCAAGAGCGATATCAATTATATCTTTTATATCCATCATTATTCCACCAATCCGTATTTAACCTTGATTCTATCCATCTTTTCAAGCATTGGTTCAGCGGCAATCATAATAAAGAGTGCTGTTCCAAATGCGTGAACAAGATCCATCGGTAGTCCTGTTACGTAATAGGCAAACAAGGTCTTTAATGTGATGCTTTCCGAAGATACCATAAATGCGGCGGCAGGGTTCATAATTCCACCGTAGATAATGATTGCCGTAAATGCTCCGAATACCGCAAGAGATACACGGGTTCGTCTGAGCCAACCCTTTTTGAAAAGCACACCGGCAAGAAAACCGATGATACCCATCGCAAACATCTGCCAAGGAGTCCATGGGCCTTGTGAGAATAGCATATTGGAGGTGAGCATTGTAACGGCTCCAACGAGGAATCCTGCCTCACCGCCAAAGGCAACACCGGCTATAATGGTTAGCGCAAGCACGGGTTTGAACTGTGGAAGCATAAAGAATAAGCTTCTGCCTGCAATACCGATAGCGCAAAGTACAGCTATGGTGACGAGTTCTCTTGCTTTGGGTTTTCTACCCTCAAACACCAGGATAAACGGCAGCATACATTCAAGTAATATCAAAAGTGCCACAAGACTATACTGTCTATCTTCCATATAAAAGATCCCCGCAAAGATAGTCAGCGGTATGAGGAGCAGTATACAAACGGTTGCCATAACGGTGCGCTTACTAAGATTTCGCTTTTCTTTGGGAGTTTGACAAATAAGCGGCGGTTCGCTTCGCCGTCCGATTGCAAAAAGGAATACCGTCAATGCCGCAAACAGAACAATATAGAGCGACAGTTGTTCCTTGCCCTCAGAACTGATACCCGAAGAATTCACGAGTGCAGATAAATCGGATATGCCCGTTGCATAAAGAAATACGCCGAATGCCACAAGTCCCGAAAGCATTGCAAGTATCTTTCGCCAAAGCTTTAAGGGTTGTGGTTTGAAATTTACGCTTCTCGGTGGAGGAGCGGGCAAAGGTAATACTTCACCTAAATCTTCTTGCTTATGAACTAATTTCCCACCGCAACAAGCAACAATATCTTCAACCGTTACGGCATTAGGAATGAGGTGCCTTGCCATACGATTTGCAGGAGTAGTATAAAAGCTGTTGCCCGAAAAGAATTCACGGGGTGTGCCTTCCGCTACAATATTACCGTCAAAGAACATACCGCAACGGTGAGCGTATTCGGCGCAAAATGGCACATCGTGACTTACCATCAGAACGGTAACACCTTGTTTAGTCAGTTTATCAATAATACCCGCAAAAGTTACTTTGAATTCTGCATCAAAACCCTTTGTAGGCTCGTCCAAAAGAAGAATATCTGGTGCGGTCAAAAGCACTTTTGCAAGAGCGGTTCTTTGCTGTTCGCCACCTGAAATATCGTAAGGGTGACGGTCGAGAAATTCCGAAAGACCGCAGAGAGCTACTACACGGGCAACTTGGTTATCTTTTTCTTCTTTGGATATTTTCACGCCACGCAAGGCTTCATATAAGTCCTCACGAACAGTTCTTTTTACAAAAAGCGCCTGCGGATTTTGCGATAACATTCCAACCTTTCCGTTTATTTGTACCGTTCCACGATAGGCAGTACGAAGTCCGGAGATCACTTTCAGCGAAGTGGTTTTGCCTGCACCGTTACCGCCGAGGATTGCATAGAACTCGCCTTTATGTAAGGAGAGCGAAAAACCTTTTACTACATCGGGCAAATCTTTTTCATAACGAAACCATATTTCATCACATTGCAAGGTGATTTCGTCGCTATAGGTATGCTTTTGTTCTGCGGCAAGGGGTAATATTTCTTTTTCCTTGTTTCTTGCAGATAAAAAGTCACTGCCGTCACGCACGGTCAGAGGACAAGGAAGGTCTGTTTCCACGCCTGCCCATACTCGCATTGCAGTAGGCATAGCAAGAAACATCCCGCTGTCTTTATCCCTTAGATGAAGCCCAACCTGGTCGGGAGCATCGTCACAAACAATTTCACCCTTTTCCATCACAATAACTCTTGTGGCAAAGGGGAATGCTTCTTCGAGGCGATGTTCGGTCAGAATGACGGTAATACCAAGTTCCCGATTGATTTTGCCAAGTAACGCCAAAAAGTCTGCGGCGGCAATGGGGTCAAGCTGTGCCGTAGGCTCATCAAGCACCAAAATTTTGGGGCTCATCGCCATGACAGAAGCAAGACTTAAAAGCTGCTTTTGACCGCCCGAAAGCTCGGTGACATTTTTATAAAACCAATTTTCAATCCCGAAGAACGCCGCAAGCTCTGCTGTGCGGCGGCGAATAGTGGGCGTATCGTAACCAAGGCTTTCGAGACCGAAAGCCAGCTCGTGCCACACCTTATCGGTCACAACCTGATTTTCGGGAGATTGCAACACAAAGCCGATTTCCTGCGACTGTGTACGCTCGTCGGTTTTGCTTAAAGGTTTACCGTTAAATACTATATCACCTGTCAAAACGCCGTGAGGTGCAAGGCAAGTTTTCAGGTGACGAAGAAGTGTGGACTTACCGCAGCCCGAAGGACCGCAGAGAATTAAAAACTCGCCCTGATTAACCTCGAAGGAGATATTGCGGAGCGCTTTATTCTCTTGCTCGGGATATGCAAAGCTTACATTTTTGAAACTAAAGTTTTCCATTTTCTCTCCTCCTTCAAGTTTAATACAACAGGGGTAATGCAAAGGGCGAAATATACACAGTAAAACGGAATGGTGGTCATATCAAGTGCCGCATAGCGCACGTTTGGGAAATATTTGAAACCGAACGCCGAAAGCAAACTGCCTGATAGCAAGAAAAGACCGCAAAATGCAAGCCAAACAAACGTATATTTATCACGCTCGTCGAAGCGGTAGATAGAAAAAGCGGTCCTGCCTTTCAGTCCGTATCCTCGGCTTTTCATACTGTCGGCGGTTTCAATGGCATTTTCAAGCGCCCACGTAATCATAATGGAAAAGATAAGAATTGCCGTTTTGGTTCGGCTCCAAAGACTGCCGCTTGATACGTCTCTGCCGATACTTCGTTGCGCTTCGGTAACGGTCGCCATTTGTGATTTGAATTTCGGTACAAACCGAAGGGACATACTGAGCACAAGAGATAAAGCCGGAATCACTTTGCCGAATAGGTAAATAAACTTGTCCGACGTCATCACTCGGTTAAATGAAGCAAACCACAAAAGAAGCGTTACGAGCATAGTACCTGCAGAAAATCCGTATAGAATGCTTTCCAACGTCAGCGGATTCCCGTTTGAAAAATACATCAAGATGGTTGTTCCTTCGTGGTTGAAGGCGGGGTTGATAAAGGCGGTCAAGAGCACCATCGGCAAACAGTATTTCAGTAAAAACAACACACTTTTTTTGCCGTCAATACTGATAATATAGGTCATAGCACAAACGAGGGCAACCCCTTGCGCCAAAGGGTGACTGAGCGCAAGGGAAAAGCCGATGACTAAAACAAAATATAAAAAGTTGTTAAATGGATGATATTCTGAAAAAGAATCTCGCATCATAATTACCACGTTCCTTCACGGCCTACATCGTTGCCAAGATCGCAGGTATAACGCCACTCAACAACTTCACCGTCCACAAGCTGATAACGTGAACAACCGTAGTTAGGATACCAACCGTTTACTCGGTACATCCATCCCGAAAGTTCACCGCAATCAAACTCGTAGAGGTTATGAATTCCCTCAATATAGGCGCTGTTATAAATCGGTGTCCAAGAAGATTCCATGTGGATGCCTTTTTCTTTACATACACGCTGGAGAACATCGAATACCGATTCGCCTTCATAGAACGTTACTTTGGTAGGTGCTAAAATCACACCGTTTGAAGGGACAAGCTCACGCTTATCGGGATCAAGTTCTTTTAAATTATTGAGTATCGTAGAACACTCAATGGAGAATGTGCAGGTGTATGTCTTTTTCTTATCGAATTCCTGATCTTCCGGTTCAACGGGCAAAGGTTTTCCTTCAGGTACGGGGTCGGTTTCGTATTTATCCTTGCCTTTGTTCTGCCCATCGGAATAAACGCGATTATCCGAATCCTTTACATCGGATAAATAACTGTCTGTTTTGTTAGTTTCACTGCTATCTTTATCATCATTATCGGGCGCCGTTGTTTCGGTAGATGGTGTGCTTTCCGTTTGCTTTGTATCATCGGGAAGAACTTCACACTCAGCCACAATTTTATTAACGGAAATATTTAAGATGCTCGTCTTACTTCCCGTAATGGAAACGGAATAAACCGCACTACCATCGTCAAAAGCGGTAGCACTGTCTACCTTCCATTTTTCATTTAAATGCACCGACAAAAGCGCAGGAAAACCGAAATCTTCCGTTTCGGAAAATTTGATTTTAATACCTTTTTCGGTTTTTTCTAAAGTAATGGACAAGTTAACATCTTTTGTATCTTTAAGGTCGCTACCGAAAATTGTCCACTCATATTCCATTTCGCTCGATTCACCCGTAAAGGTGGCGATGGCGTTTTCATTTTTAATTTTTTCAAATACATCTCTTTCTACAATGCCGTCATCCGCAAGTGCAATCGGCTCTTTTAAATCCACCTGTGCAAAATTACCGCTACACGCAGTAAAGGACAGCAAAAGAACAAAGGTTAATATTAAACTGAGTATTCGCTTCATTTTTATTCTCCTATCACGATTTTACCATCTCTTACTTTCAAAGTATCGGTTGTCATTGCGAGGCTCTGTGTTTCGTCCGATGCCGCAAATACTGCATCGTCAAAAATCAAATCGCAAATATCGCCGCTTCGCACACTGCCACGCAGACGGAATTTAAGGCGGAGCACTACGTTATCATCCTCCGCAAGAAGCTCTTTACTGAAAGCGTTTTTGCCTCCCGTAGTATCGAGATACATAATATTGATCTTGCCCGATTTATTGCATTGTTCGGGGTTACAGCTCCAATTCGGAAGCTTTTGCGGAACATCACCCTCGTCGTTGCGAATGAATATGTTACCTTCTTCCACGCCGATAAATTCAAGACGAGAAGAATCAAAGGATATGCTCATACTTGCCGCAGGATAGATTGCATCCCCGAAGGATGAAATGGTAACGTCAAGAGTAAATTCTTCTGTTTCACTTTTGCTTATTTTCTGCGGTGTTTCAATGGTAAGAGTAGGTGTACCGCCCATAATTTTATCGAGGTTCATAAAAAGCAGGGCAAGTATCAGCAAAAGCAGCAATACACCGGCGCCTATACCGATAAAAAGTTTCTTTTTTGTTTTGGGATTCATTGGTCTTTTGCTCATAATCGCTCTCCTTAATAAGAAGTTTAAGGGGTGGGAGGGTTCTCCCACCCCTTAAGACATTCGCTTAATTGTTTGTGGTAAGGGATGCTGCTTTGGAAACGATAAGATATTCACTATCGTCAACAAAGGCTTCTACAATACCCAAAGCATCAAATGTGTTGATACGGCTGTCGCTGTTTACGTTAAGTGCCAAGATCTCATCATCGGAAGGCGCATCGGTTTTGCGCAGCCAAGTATCTACTGCGGCAAGGGCATCCTGCGCATTGATAACGCCGTCACCGTTGGAATCACCAAAGGTAATTTCACTGGCATTGTCTTCTGTAAAGGTGAAGTTTGCCTTATTAACAAACTGTGCCATATCAATCGCGGCATCCACCAAGGCAACATAGGTTGCAACGCCGGTCTTTTCGGAAATTTCTGCACTGTACTTAAATTCATATTCGTTTGTACCATCGTTGTATGTAAGCCCCGTAGCGTTCTCGATACCAACTACCGAAACGGCAACTGCCTTTTTGGTGGAAGGAATAAGGTCGATGTCATCACCGGTATATAGGCAAACGGCACTGTAGGAAATACCCTTTACAACGTCAATTTTTCCGAATGCTTTAGCGGTATCAACAACAACCATTGCGTTTTCATCGCTCGGATCAGAGGTAAGCTTGATGGTCATACCTTCCATATTGATATCCAGCTTATCACCTGCATTTGCAGACTCCACTTTAAAAGTTACAGTGAAGAACTGAACAGGAAAAGCAGTACCGCTGACGGTTAGGTCGTTGTGGTTATTTGCATCAAAGTAAACTACACGGAGTTTACCGTTATCAAGATTATAATTTACAGAACCACCGCCGAGACGATTACCTGCGGTAACGCCGGTAACGCTAAGTCCTTCGGGAACATTCATCACAAAGTCAACGAGCTTATATCCTGCGGTGTTATCCCACTGGTCAATACTGATAGTTGCATTGAAGGTCTTGCCGATATCATCGGTAATCTCTGCAGGGAGACCGAGTGTAGCCTTGGGTTTACCGAGCACGACCTCATCTTTTTCTTCAAACGAAACGTCGGACATATCGTAAAGAGAGGTTTTTCCCTTTACAAAACGGTTATATGCAGCCAATGCACAGCAGGCCTGGTCGGTAGCCATACCGTTTGCCCCGGAATCTATAACGTGTTCGAAAGCACTCTCGTCCTCTAAATAGTGCGCAAGTAGAGCATCTACAACGGATTTACCATTCTTGACAAAACGGGAATCGGTATCGGGATTAATGCCCCAAGTAGTAAGGGCTACGATAACCTGTGCACAGCTTTCGGAGTTCACCGTACCCCAAGAAGCATATCCGCCGTTACTGTTTTGGATAGCGGACAAAGTGGAAATCGCTTCTTCTGCGGCAGTTGCCACGTTAGACTGAGATTTGTAAGGTGCAAGAGCCTGCAAAGCCATAGCAGTAATGTCGGGGTCTGCGGTAGAACCGCTTAAAGCCCAACCGCCATCTTGCAACTGTGCATTGAGAATAAATTCAATGCATTGCTGGCGGATAGTTGTATCATTTGTTTCATAATCGTTGGTATCAAGGGCAATCAGTGCGAAAATGGGGCCGTTAATGCCCTGCTTTTTAATCCAGTTGAAATCATTGAAGGGTGCAATCAAATTCCAGTCACCAACTGCTGTTGCATCTTTACCGATAGAGGAAAGCGCCATAATAACACGGGAATTTTCGGTAGATTTAATTTTATGAAGAGCACCGTTCATATTCACGGATGCGGCAGTTGTATTTACTGTTTCTACAATACGATTATAATAATCGGTAAAGTAAACGTTATCCTTGTTGAAATACTCACCACGTGCAAGGGAAAGCACCGTCCATTCACCTGCGCTTGTACCAAAAGCGGGTTCAGTAACGGTTGCCGCAAGCTGTGCCATCGTTGCATTCAAAACAGCACTGACGTCCTGTGCTTCACGGGGAGTTTCCTGCTCACCGGCAGAAAGGAAAGTATCCTCGATATAATCAGCAAGAGCAGCCTCCTGCGCCGCAATATCGTTTGCACTTGCAAGGGGATCTGCGGCTACTGCAAGGGCGGTTTCGTAAACGTCATCGGTATCAAGATTGCCATAGTAATCATTGATTGCCGCCAAAGCAAAGATAAGGTCGGATTTATCCTCTTGAGTAAAGAGATTTCCACCCATATACTCTGCCATTACGTTGCTCGGGAAACCGCAGTCGGCTCCGTAACCGTAAACAGTAAAGTGCCAACGGATCACGTCACCGAGTACAACAGGTTCACCTGTATTATAGTCAGTAATTTCCTGACCGGGGAAGGATGAATCAGCACCCAAGGATGCCCACCAATCATTGATGGTATAGCACCATCCTGCATATTGGCTATAATCAAACTCTGCGAGGTAGCCATTACCATCACCTGTGGTGTCAAGTTCACCTAAGTAAGGTTCCAGATAGCTGGGGTACTGCGGTGCAACAGTATCATCAAATTCAAAGCCGCTAAAATAGGAAGTAGAACCTTGATAATTGATGTTTTTGCTTGTAAGAAAATCTACAGTAATATCGCCTGTTGATTTTACTCCCTTGCTATAGAGAGACGGCTCAACCAAGAAGCCTTGTCCGATATTGTAGGCCTCTACTGTGATTGCGCCATTTTGTTCTCTAAGCTGTTCTAAGGTCATTAATGTGTTTTCGCTTGCAACTGCCGTCAGCGGTATCATCGTAAATACCATAATAACGGCAAGAAGGATACTAAGAATTCTCTTGTTCATTTCAAAAACTCTCCTTTTTTATTTTGTAGTGTCACTTGTGGAAGATTTGCTTTCTTCCTGTTTTGCTCTGCGCCGTTCCAGCTTTTGATGTGCCGAAATGGCTTGCTTTTTGGATTTGGTTGCCGACTTTTTGCGCTTTGCCGATTTTGGGGCAATCGGTTTCGGCGCTTTCAGTCCTGCCGCCTCCAAAGCTCTTGGCCAAGGTCCTAAGAAGGCTTTGATTCGTGACCGAGTCGGTTCATCAAAATCATCCTTACGCGGAAGTCTTCCGAGTTCCTTGTGCTTTTGCCGTAAAAGTTCTTCCGCCAAGGACTTTTTTCTTCGTTTGTCATGTAATTAACCTCCTTTACAAAATAAAAAAATACTCTTTCAACCAAAAGGTCAAAAGAGTACAACTGACTTAAAACTCAACATAGCAAAAATATACTTTAGGTTTAAACAAATAAAAAAGTATGCAAACCTAAAGCCGCACTATGCGGCGATAAATCGGTTGCACTCTTCTCACCAAAGTTGTGTTGAACCTAAAAAGACACGGCAGGTTTCCTGACTTATGATGCGGCAATGTATATTGCCCGGAAACGATCCTTCTCAAAGTGCCAGCATTGCTACCCAACACTTCAATGGACTTTGTGTTTCCATTCAGTCAAATACAGTAATGGTGGTTGTTCAGGATTCGAACCTGATTCCCTTTTTCATTTACTCAGTTAACAACTTTTCAAACCGTATCTTCT
>JGI24500J29687_10025825_pt1 | contig 12899 bp, 12 predicted proteins | sample BioPla2RNA1_FD_29687 | JGI IMG/M metagenome (IMG submission 29687) | reverse complement strand
CTTTAATTGAAGGCTGTGGGGAACCTTCCGACAAAACCAAGGGTTCCAACCCGAATTTTAATTTTAAAACAACTCGTTAATATCGGAAGTTTGAAATAGGATATTTCTTCCCTTTTTAGTCCTTTTTGATAACAAATATCTTAATTCCGATACTCCTATAAATTTACATAAATAGAGAATCAAGTTACTCCAATTACAAGGAGAATATTCATTAAATATAAATTTAAGTAAAAACTTATCTTCAATTATAAATACCTTTTCTAATTGAACTCCTTCATCTTCCATAAAAGATCTAATAGATTCTACTGATAATATACTTATAGGAAAATTGGAGGATAATTTAACGTCTAAAGACCAATATGAATCATTGAATTTCATTGGAGTTTAACCTCCTTGGAGGTTGGATTTTATCTCTATTCTCATCAATAAATTTATCAATCAATCCTTCAAAGAATTTCTGTAAATTTGGAGGTTCCGTTTTTCCATTCCATAAAATGCTTAACATTATGTTAAATTTCTTGGCAGGAATATAACAATACAACTTCTTGAATATAGGATTTTTAAAAAACTTTGGGTTATTTTCTTCTGTTGAAAGGCTCATGATTTAATCTCCTCATTAAAGTTAATTAATTCTGTCAATAATTTTTCAGCGAAATCCCCATCAACTAATAGGGATTCAACTGAATTCTGATTTAATTTTTCTGTAGGAATAGACAGGACTTTAATCACTACATTGGGATTCAAAGGGTTAGGATTATTCAATATCATTTGATCCTTTTTGACATTGAGATGTTCTACATACCCTATTTGATAGACGGATAGAGTCCCAGGAATCATTTTCCCCTTATCATCTTTAACTAGAAATACAAGGAGTCCTACATTCTTCGTTTCATCAAAATGCAGATATTCAGTTTCTGATTTAAACAGGGTTATAGAACGAGAGGTCGTTTGAACGGAAGTATTGTTCACCGATTTTGTACTCAAAATTTTCTCCTTTAAACTCCTCGCAAGCTTTTCTTAACGGATAGTCGACGCCTTCGTGGATACATAATATTTCTAATAATAGATCTACTCTTCCATTAGACAATCCTTTAGGGATAGCCATTGTAGAAGAATACCGACAGTTAATCTCAAATACCTCGAGGTGATCTTGATATTTAAATGCTTCAAAGTTTAATAGTCCTCGCTCAATTCCACAATGGGAAATTATAGTCTCTAGAGTAGATACTACCAATTTCTCATTCAAAGAGGAGTGATTAATCCGTCCCGTCACCCATCTGGAAAATAACTCAGTACCTACTTTTTCATGAATAATATAATCAAAGATTTTTCCATCTTTAACTACAAAATCCACATTTAATTGAGGGATATTCATTATATCCATCTTAAATGGTTGGCAGGCATAGACCTCGTTTTCATCTAGCCATTCCAAGGATGAGCATATTTGGATATTTGGAATATTCATATCCGTTATTTTCTGGATGTCATCATTTGTAGCCCAAATGAGAATTCCCCTATTCCCTGAATTATTAATAGGCTTAAATATCATAGGAGATTCCGACCTCTTTAAAGACTTAAGCCCTCTCCCAATTCCAACTCTAGTAAAGAAGTTTGGAAAAATTTGGAGTCCTTCCAAATTTCTTTTATCTAAAGGAAGTCTCATCCGTGGATAGATAACTCTCGAGTCGTCTTTATCGAATTGGAATGTAGTCTCGAGATATTTTTGGTATCGACTTAATTGGGATTCCGATGCGAATACCTTATAACCTGGAGTTTCCATCAACTTATCGAAACTATCCTCTTGAACTTTGGTATCAACTAAAGTTACCTTATATAAATCCGACTCTCCAGTGCCGTAAGCTACTTTATCTGGAGCTCCTCCTTGAAACATAAACACGTTGAATAATTTGAGACTCATTTTGAGACTCCTCCTTGAATATTAAATTAATTTTGTTACTCGATTTTCTAGCTTAATATTAATTTTCCTATCGTAACAAGTTAATTGTCGTGACTGGGAAGTTATTATAATCAAGTTAGAACTAATATCCCTAATAACTGATTCTATGAATTCATAATTATCAGGAGAAACATAAGCTAAAGTTTCATCTAAGATTACTAATCCAACTCCTCCTAGAGCTTTAATAAATCCTGCTATTATTCCAATATCAACTTTTGTCAATTGTCCGTCAGATATTTTTTCATATTCTATCCATTCTCCTTGAACATTCAAAGAGCAATTTAAATTGAATACTACATTCCCATTCTTGAGAGTATCAGTTGTAGTGAATTTAATTGTATCGGAATTTATACAAGCAGTAATATAATCCAGCACTTTCCTATAGAGAGAGTTCTCATTCTTTAAATCAAACATTGATAGGTATTTTTCTAGTTGAACTTTATCCTTTGTTAGAATCTCCACCTTTTCCAAATGAATCGGGATCTCTTTTTCAGTATCCTCTAAACCATTAATCTGCGTAGTTCTCATGCCTATCAATACATTATAACTCTGCAATCTTGAGATCTGTTTCTGGAGTGAGTTCCTCTCTAGATTTAAGTCTTCTAACTTTGGTAAACCTTCTAATCTAGAAATTACCTCCTTAAGAGAAGTCTCTAATTGGGACTTTTGTTTTCTCTTCTCCAAATCCCTAGTTAGATTTGTCACAGAATAACTATGAGGATCTGGAGGTACTAGACTTTCCTTCTTCTGCTTCAAGTCCTCATATTCGGCTTTCAGTGAGGAGATATCCCCTCCTAATACAGAATTCAAAGTTGAGCATTTCGAGCAGATGACGGTATTAGAATTAAGCTTCTTACTTAATAAAGACATTGAAGCTTCTAATTCAGATTTCACTTTATTATAAGATTCTAATTTTGAAGAGATCTCATTTTCTATCTCTATTTGTTTTGTAAACCACTCTTCTGGAGGGAGATTTCCTATTTCAATTATTTGGGATTCTAATACTGACTTCTTCCCATTTAATTCATGAATTAAAGAGATGCTGGAATTAATAGTTTGTAATTTCTCGGCATAATCAAATTGATCAACATTAATTAAGTCAGAAAATTCAACTTGAATCTGCTCATCTATTTGAGAGACTTGTTTCTTTATTCCTTCTACTCGACTTTGCAAGAATTTAACTTTATCAGTTTCTGAATTTAATTTTTGAGAGACAGCTACTAGTTGCTCATAAGCTTCATTTTTATAGTTATCTAATATCTCCAACCCAAAACAATCCGAGAAAAATTGAGTCCTATCCATATCTCCCCAAAAGGTGCTTCTAGGATGCAGTATGAAATAACCTAACATATTTAAGAATGGAAGTCTCTCATAGATATGAGCTTCCAATTCCGTCTTACTCTTTCTGGTTATTTCCACCCACTCCTCGTTAGCATATTCAAAGAAACTAGTATACCCAACTCCTCTAAGAATATTATACTTACTTCCTTGATATGACAAAGTTACGGAGGTACATACCTCAGACTCATATCCTTTTCTTCCCCAACTCTGAAGTTTACGATCGCCTAACAATCCTACTTTTAATCCGTTGATAATCTGGGATTTTCCAGAACCATTAGTGCCATAAATAAAGAATATTTCTTTCTTCGTCTTAAAATCAAGCTTGATATGTTCTACCGAACCAAAATTCCATAGTTCCAACTCTTCGATTGAAGCTTTGAGGTCTACTGGCTCAGTAGTCTTTATTTTCCTTGATACCTTCGAATGAATCTTTTGTAAATCATCATCGAAGTTCTTTTTAACCACTTCATTAATAAAGGATTTATCCCTCAATTCAGAAATCTTATTAATTTTAATTCCTTGAAGTTCGGGAGAGTCTAATTCAAAAGAGTCCTCAGATGAAGCTACGACTACATCAATCTTTCTTAAATTCGAGGGAGCTTCATAGTCATAGTACATTCGAACATATTGATGCTTTGAATCTGATGAAGGTATTCTCTCAAAAGTGGCTTTTCCATTATCCAGAGTTAATAAACCTATAGACTCGGAAGGTTCAGAGATAGATATTTGATAAGGAGACCCTACCGAGTGCAATTCCCTACCGAATTCATCTATGAAGTCCATTGGAGTATGAATGTCTCCGAAAATCCCTAATTTAAAAGATCCTTTTATAGTTTGACCAAAAGGTCCAATAGTTACATGAGATAAGAATACGTCTACTCCATCAGGACATTTAACTTCCTCGGAAAATTGATAGTCTGAAAAGAATAAAGTACACCCTTCCTCAACGAGAGTTGTATTGTTAACATACTTAACTCTTCCATTGAAATCGTTATATATCAGTGCACAGTCATTCTCAGTTATATCCTCTCGTTTATCATCGAAATCATGCTGACCGAATATAAGTTCGACGAAGAATTGTTTTTGTAATTCTTCTAGAACTAAGTAAGCATATTTGAGGACTCTAGGTCTATTAGTAGACCGATTTAAGAAATCTCCTAAAATTGAGAGTTTTGTTATTCCTAATTCTTGCCCTATCTTAACTAACTTCCTAGCTAAGATCATAGGCTGTTTATTCCTATGCTTTGGATTTCTAGTAGACCATGCGTCAAGATGTAAGTCGGAGACTATTAATCTTTGTTCCATTGTATGATTTCTCCTAATTAATTTAATCCAACAATAATTTTTCCTTGAATTGGACTTTCAGTTAAGATTACTGAATAGGGTTTTATTCCTCTCACTATTCCTAAAATATAAGATAAATCTTCTAAGCTTAATTCCATCAATACCGAACAATTATTGTCTTGAAGGAACATTATGCTTCTTTCGAAGTTTTCTTTTAAATTATTCCCTTCCAATACCAAGGTTCCGAACCTTCCCTCGAAGAATTTGTTATTAGATTCAATTATAGTAGATAAAAATTCTCCTTGGATTATATTCCTCGAATATATTTTGAGATTTTCTTGAACCCACTTTGGGGAGTCTTCTGGAGTGTAAATAGTTTTAATCTTATGAGGAAGATTTGCTACTAGAAATTCAGCATTCTCACATAAGTTAAATACTAGTTCGGAGGATACCAATTTTTCCAACTTCTTAGATCTGTAATAAACATACCTAGATAATAATTTGAGTGAAGGTTTAGAGGTCGACTCTGATACTATTATATTTTTAAGTACAGTCCCCGAGATAGGGTCCCTAATTTCGATCTTTCCATAAGTATCATCATCGTTGACATATACTTCTTTTGCGATTAGCGTATGAGTCCCATGAAAACCAGATAAGTAAAGTGCATTATCTAAAGCTTTCTGGGAACGCCAATCAAGATTAAACAACTGAGGGATTAACTCTCTCAGCTGTTCTAATTTATCTTGATTCTCCATTTTAATATTCCTTACAGGCTATCCCAACATTCAACAAAATTGACTATTTCAGTTGGAACATCCAAGTTGTTATAATATTCTCTCGAATCTTGAATTTTATCGAGGTTAGCTTGAACCTTCGCATTACGAAGAGTATTAATAGCTTTCTGACCTATGGCATAAACTATATCTTCCGTACATTTCAATTCTGGTCTCTTCTTATGGAGCTTTTTAAGTTCTGGATCTGAGTTGCAAGCTTTAACAATATCCTCAGTACTCATTTCCTCTGGAGTAAATTTAATTAACTTATCTGCTACGAATACAAAATTAGTCCAGAGAGCCTCATTGAAGTCCAGTTTTGATAATTCATTTTCTATGTACAAATTATATAACCGTTCATAATTACGATAAGTATAGTCGATCCACTGTCCTAACCCTACCTTTCCTGTAATTTTTCCAGTCGATACATTTAAGGTAAATGTTTTTCTTTTGAAACATCCACAGTTATAATAGACTTCCTCCCATAACATTTCTATGGTTATTTTTCTAGTTCCTTTAGTGATGGAGAAAAACATCTTTCCAATTTCATCACTAAAATCGAATACCTCTATATATCCTGCTTCTTCCCACTCATAAATTAAGTCGGATTTATAAGGTGCATGAAGTTTAGGGTCACATACGCACATAATTCCTATTTGACCATCAACTTCAGAATAATACATCGGGACTCCAATTTCTATTGAGCCTCGTCCATTATTCCAAATATTCTGCAATCCCTCGAGATTCTCCTCAGAAGGTTCTTCATTATAAAGAGGTTCTCCATCTTTATATTCGTCATTAACCCATCGGTACACTTCATTAGTTGAATTATCAAACCAAGTAGTATCAGTCTCAAATTCCCAAGCATCTCCTAAAGTATACCCATAGTTCAGCCTGAGCTTTGAAGGGTCATCAGCAAGATATGCTTCTAACATTGACTTTGCAGTAAAGGGAGGAAGGTTATTAGCCATTCCAATTCCCATGCCTACTCCAGTTCCTGCTATCATAGCTAATGGGACTGGAGTAGGGATATATAGTTTTTCTTTAAATCCCGTAATCGTAGTTTGTTCAGGAACGTAAGGCATAATACGATCTAATTGCTCTCGAATTTCTTTCTTGAGCTTTACTTCCGTATACCTTTCTGCCGCACCCGAAATAGACTCCGTCATAGTGCGTCCGCCTAGATTCCCTTGACCTTCAACACACTTATAGTCATTGACTAATGAGTATATTACGCTACCTATAGAGGCATCTCCTGTAAAATGATATTTACGGAGCATATCTCCTACAATAGCTACTGTTTTAGTAAATCTATCAGGAGCTTCCCATAGAGCTTGAAGAGCATGTCTATAGGATATTTTTAATCCATCATTGATATCAGTGAATTGTCTACCTACCTGAAATCCCGAACCCATAATATGAGCTCCATAATCAGCATAAGCATCTCTAACGAACTCATTGCATCCAACTTCTTCGAATATTTCTTTTCCTGTTTTTTCGTCAATCATTGTTACGCCTCTGAATTTTCAATATTTGCAATTTCTTCAAGCATTGCATCCACATCAAGGTCCAAAGTATCATCAGAAATGATTCCTTTTTCTACCATTAAGTCATGCTTCCAATCAGTATACCCAATAAGACATAAAGCATCCTCAATATTATCAGGCTTAACCTTTACTAAATTTCGAGTCTCAACATCTAACATCATTTTCTTGATGTCATCAGCATTAACTTCACCTAGGCCTTTGTATCTTTTAATTTCTGAGTAGGAATGTTTTTTACAGAATTCCTCTACAGGACCTAAATCGGGCAAATAGAAATACTTGGACTTCTTCTTGTCCCCATCTACTCCTTTTACTTCATATAGAGGAGTTCTAGCGATGAATACTATTGAGTCCTCATATTTATTTTTCTTAGTTCCGAATAGGTACTTGTTATTTGTTAGGAGACATCCTAATATAAGACTTGAAATCTGTTTACCGTCGCTGTCTGCATCTGCTGCTATTATATATTTACCAAATCGTAAGTCTGATATATCTGCATGATAGTCATCGACTCCTCCTGCACACATAACAATATCATAAATTTCTTGATTCTTAAGAGCTTCATTAACGTCCATGTCAACGATATTCTTTATCTTTCCTCTAATACCTATAACAGCTATGTTATCCATTCCTGCACGAGCTTTTACGATAGATCCTTTTGCTGAATCTCCTTCCGTAATAAATAGTTCCGCAGTGGATCTATCCTTGGTTGGACAGTCGAGTAATTTCTGTGGAGAGTAGGCTGAAGCAGATTTATTACTTCCTTCAACTAGTCCTCCCAGAGCTTCCTGCAACTCCTTCATCTTTCCCCAATTAGATTTTGAATCAAAATACTCTCTAACTCGGTTATAATGAGCAGTCCACTTTTCCTTATTCTTTTTAATTATTTTTGTTATTGATTTAACTAATACTTCATGAGCTACATTAGGAGTCCAATTTTCAACGGAGGATAATCTTTCTTTAGATTGAGAAGAGAATGAAGGTTCACAACATTCAAATATACAAAGGACATTAATCCCCATAGTTGCATATTTCTCTATTTCCCAATCGTCAAAATAATCACAAAAAGCCTGAACCATTGCTAGATTCCACAATCTAACATGTTTACCTTGTTGGCAATCTAATGTATTAACCGAGAAATCCCATTCATAGTCATCTAATTCCTCTGACAACCCAATTGAATAGTTAAATCTAATCCAAGGATTCTTTATCTCCTCTCCTTCGGTATCTCCATAAGAAAGTTCTACTTTATCTTCCCATTCGTATACTGAAGGAGTATCCTTATCCTCTTTCCCATTAATCATGAATATAAATTCAGGATGAAGATATTTCAGGTACCTGAAAGTAACAGGCAGTTCACTTTTTGTAGTACCATGAATAGTAGGGTCAGGAATAAAAGTAGTAATTGTGGAAGGTCGAACCTTTAATTTTGAGAATGAGGATAAATAATCTTCATCGTCTATATTAATTATAGACTCGCTGGCTTTCAACCCAAGATTAAACTCAAGGCGATAGTAGTAATTATCGTAATCTGATTTCTTTAGCTTTAAATCTTTTATTTGATTTTTAACTAATTCCGTAGTTAAAGTTAAATCATGACATGATAATTTCGAATAGATAATAAATTGAGCACATGTAAAATTTAAAGCTGCTACTCCAACACCATTAAGGCCTACAAGAGCGTCCGTCTTAGAAAACTTTGAACCTGCACGAAGTGACCCAACTGCAAGTTCACACATAGTCACTTCTTCGTCTTTCAAATTTTTAGTTTTCTTTATTGGGATTCCTCCTGCATTATCTGCAACAGTATATCGGAACCATTTAGTGCAAGATACTTTCTTTCCTTCATATTTATCTTTTCCAAGAGGTTCAACAGCCTTTTGAACATTAACCCAAATAGTATCTCCTCTCCCACTAATTAACTCATCTATTGCATTATCTAATGCTTCCCGAATCCCAGTGTACAATGACTCAACTTGCCCATTCCCAGCCTCATCACTTCCCCCAAGATACATACCTATTCTAGACCTAACATGAGTTCTGTCATCCAGCTGTTTAATGTCGTTACTAGCCACATTAACCTCCGAATTATAAATTTTGCTTAAAAGCATTCTTATGGAAGACTATCACTTCCTCATATACAAGGCTCTGAACCCAAGGTGACAAGAAGGCAGGGAGAAAACTCTCCCCACCCTCTCAATATAACAATTTTACGTAATAATATGTTATTTAAGTTTGACGAATTTAGCTCCGCCATCAACGAACTTTTTAGCAGCAGTTTCAGGGCTCATGCCATTATTAATATCTGCCATCACTGGACCATAATCTGTAGCTTTCCAATCTATGGAAGTAACCCACTTATAAAAATTTGGTTTTGCAGTTTGTAAGTCAGCCCTAGCAATCGTGCCTATACGTTCAGATTTTCCAAATATCTCTGAAGGGTCTTTAAGGATTTTCAAATCATATACTGCAAACATCCAATGAGGAGCCCAACCTGTAACAGCTATCCATTCTTTATTTTTAATAGCTTCGTCCAGTGCAGCAATCATAAATGCTTCACTACTTTCAGTTAAAGTTAATTTCCCCATTCCATCAATATTATTCTTAATAGCATCCGCAGCATTACTCATAATACCAGCTCCAGGGTCAATTCCTACGAGGATATTGTTAAATTTATCTGCAGAATCTGTATAATCTTTTATTGTATCACATGTTACATAGGATGGGACTACAATACCACATACCGCTCCAAGATAATTAGGCTCCAACTCCAAAACATCTTTTCCATACTTTTCATAATAAGGTGCTTGAGTTAATGGTAGCCATGCACAAAATGAGATATCACTTTCTTTCTCCGCTAATGATTGCCACATAATAGCTGCAGCTACATTGGATAGTTCAATGTCAAACCCTTCTTTTCTTCCGAGCTCTGCTACAACATGAGTTATGGCAACTTCTCGTGCCCATTCAACATAAGTAATGTTGATGGATTCTGATGTGACTGCCTCTGGTTTCCCTGACGCAGATACCGCTACTAATACAAGTAGTAATAAACAAACAATGGATAGAAACTTCTTCATTCCTAATCCTCCTTTAAAATAATTTAGTCAAATCAAATTGACCTTCCGACGTTAACAACGTCATCATTGATTGGAAATTATGCATATTATTTAAATAACTTACATCTCCCCAATCATCTTCATAAGTTAGAAATTCAATTCCAACCTTTCTAGCTTCTTTATAGTATTCTTTTCCTAGTATAGGAATAGATCCTTGAAGTATTGCATCTATTGCTGTATACTCCAGAGTATTCTGATAATCAGGAGATTCTAACTCTTTTGAAGCTCCACATAAAAATACCTTGCTGTTAGACTGAATATTCTGAATATATGAAGGAGACACTCCTACCTCTAAATCCTCAAAATAACTATCCTTATATGATTTAGCTTTATCCAAAAGGTCCTGTCTACGAAAAGAGGATTTTCTTGATGCGTAAGCTACTGACCATCTTCTTAATCCTAAAGGTCTTGGATTTGCACCCTGTGGTAATATCCATTTAAAATATTTTCCAACTTGATCTAAATACCAATAGGAATTATCTAATTTGGTACTAGTGAAACAAGACCTGTAAGGTATAGCCATAACTGGAGCTGAGAAAAATTTAAAGAACTTTGAATATTCTTCAGTAACTTTTTGATCCATATTATTAATAATACACATAATCGGACCTTTCAAGTTAAGGTTCTTACTTTTTATGGTATCCGCAACTGCTGATATTTCAGCTCCTTCAACATAAGGACCTCTATCGTCATTTCCGTCAGTAAAAAGGATAGGACCTTCAATCGTTGCTCCCTCTGGAATGGAGTTTAGATATAGGCATTCTACCTGAGACTCTAAACCTCCCATTCTTACGTAGTATTGAATTTCCTCAAATAACGTGAGAGGTCCACACCTAAAATAACTTCTAGGGGAAATAACTGTTAATTTTACCATAATTTAATCCTGCCTTGTTTATTTGAAGGTTGGGATAATTTATCCCTATCTTTATATTGATATATGAAAGGAAGGGATAAATCTACCCCGAGAAATAACTCTGCATATATCTCCGGAGCTCTTCTTACTAATTCGGATTTATGTGATTCGCAAACTTCCTTACACACCCAAGGCGGTGAACCTGTAATAGGTCTGTAATGATTCTTTTTCATGAACTTGGATATTCTATTAATGTTTCTCTCATTAACTGTACCCTTCCAATTAAATCCTCTTCGTTGCCATTCGAGAATCATAGGTTTTAAGTACCAGTATAGGAGATCCTTCTCATACGACTTCCATATTCTGGTAGTTTCATACTGTCGAGTTGATTTCTTTGGATTAACCAAATAATCTTCAAATCTCAATAACGAGGCTAGAATGTGAATTCCCTCGAATATTTGAGCTCCCAGTCTTTTTGAATCTAGAATAGATGCTGTTTTAATCGGATCATCATATGGCATCCAAGTATCTAACTGACCTCGTGTCATTTTATTGACCCTTCTAAAATATCCTCATGCTTGACGCTAGTTAATCGATCTAGGATTAAAGCTAAGAATACCATACACATCCCTGCTACTAATCCGTCTCCTATCCTTAATCGTTGAATTGATCTCCACACGTCACTTCCAAGTCCTTTTGCCCCTATTAAAGAAGCTATAACTGACATGGATAATGCCATCATGATTGATTGATTTATTCCTTCTGCTATAGTTGATAAGGAAAGAGGGAATTGGATTCGGATTAATTTATCTAGATAAGAAGATCCATCTACATTTGCAGCTTCAATTATCTCCCTTGGAATGTCCAAAAATCCCTTATGAACCATCCTTATAATAGGAGGAGTTGAAAAGACAACTGTAGCAAAACAAGCAGATGCATATCCCAATCCAAATAATGGATATGCAGGAATCAAGTAAACATAAGAAGGCATAGTTTGCATGAAGGCTGATAATGACATTATAAAGGTTTCAAGACTTCCGAATACTATTTTAGTCTTAGTTTTCCGATACATTGTCCCATTTATACTAGAGACGATTCCTACTGGAATCCCGATCAAAGCACTAATTATTACTGACACGAAAACTAAAGCTAGGGTTGAAGCTGTCGATTCCCATAATCCAGAGGAGTGAAAAAGCCATGTACTAAATATTCCAATTGCTATTGAAGACATAAACTTCTTACTTTTCCACCCTTTTAATCCAAGTAGCAATATGAGTAGGATATATACTATATACTCTCCTGCTACTAGAATCTCAACTATATTATTTACCGATTTAATAAATTGTAAAGATATAGGTTTTGTAATCCATTTAATTGAATCGGTAAATTTTTCAACATTTGTGGTTATAAATTCAGTCATTAAAGCTTCCTATGATACTGTAATAGTTTTTTATATTTATCAAACAATCTCTTCTCAACTAACATATCTTGAATCTTTTCAAATGTAGGTTTAGGAAGAATTCCCCATTTCCTTAGCACAGCTCGAATTAGATGTTTAATAAAATAAGATAGATTGACTGGGACTCTTTTTCTTTCCCATTTCCATTGAGTAGTTTTCTTTAATTGAATCCAACATTTTCTAAAAGGAAGAATACTGTGATACTCCCAAGGCTTCGGAGGCACACAGAAATGGATTAATACTGGATTATCTCGAGCTCCCTCTTCCAGCTCCTTAATCCACTCTCTTGAAATATCTAAGTCCTCGTCAACTTCTTGAAAGAAAGTAGGCATCATACTATATTTAATTGGAAGATATTTAACCTTATTCATCAAAGTTACATTCAAAGCATCTTGATCATGATAAACACATTTATCAGGATTGTCTTCAATGAATTGTAAAGTTTTTGAACCTAAATTAGATTCTCTCCATTTATTCAAGTCCATTAATAATAAAGCTGAACAAAAATACTGATGAGAGTAATCAATATCAAGTCTATTTCTTCTTCCATATCCTCCGACAATATCAAC
>JGI24500J29687_10019195_pt1 | contig 12921 bp, 15 predicted proteins | sample BioPla2RNA1_FD_29687 | JGI IMG/M metagenome (IMG submission 29687) | reverse complement strand
GGAAAAAGTATTCTAAGTAATACTTAGAGGGTTTCTAAGTAGTGGTAGGCCTGCATGGCTGCGATGGCTCCATCGCTTGCTGCAGACACGATCTGCCTCAGAGGCGTGGTCCGCACATCACCAGCCGCGAACACTCCAGGGATGGATGTCTTCATATCTGGCCCTGTGACTACATAGCCCCACTCATCGAGGATACCGGTTCCTTTTAGGTAGTCAGAGTTGGGGAAAAAGCCCACGTAGATAAACACTCCCGAACCGGGGATCACCTGGGTTGATCCATCCTGATTGTTGCGCACCAGTACTCCGGTTACCCGGTTTTCACCTTGGATTTCCTGAACTTCGGAGTTGTAAACGAACTTCATCTTGGGGTTGGCAAAGGCCCGCTCCTGCAGAATGGCCTGGGCGCGCAGCACGTCTCTGCGGTGGATCACGGTCACGGAGTTAGCGTAGCGGGTCAGGAAAATGCCCTCCTCTACAGCGGAGTCTCCGCCCCCAACTACGATCACGTCGAGATCCTCGTAGAAAGCCCCATCACAGGTGGCGCAGTAGGATACGCCCCGGCCAGCTAGTTCCTGTTCACCTGGAACGCCCAAACGCCGGGGCTGGGCGCCGCTTGCAATAATCACACTACGGGCTTGAATTTCGGTGCCGCCCACTTCCACGATTTTGGGCTGCCCTTCCAGGCTGACCCTGGTTACTTCGCCCATCTTCCACTCGCAGCCCACTGCCAGCGCTTGATTGTACATATGGTCAGATAGGTCCGGGCCACCCACATTCTTAAAGCCTGGGTAGTTCTCGATCTCCAAAGTGTTCTGCATCTGGCCGCCGTACAGGCCTTTTTCGATCACGATGGTCTTCAGATTAGCCCGGGCTCCATACAAGCCGGCAGCTAGGCCTGCAGGGCCTCCGCCGATAATGGCTAAATCGTACATACACTTCTCTCCTTCCGCTACTGAGTTAACATTGCTTGAGCTAGACCTGGAGAGATCCAAGCTCCTGTCTCGCTGATTATGATCGCCTCCACACCAGGCAGGCTCTCCACCAGGGCACGCCCCCGCTCCCAGCCCAGCACAAATACGGCTGTGGAGATAGCGTCGCACACAGCTGGATTATCACCTACGATGGTGACGCTGCGCAGCCCCCGGGCTGGGTAACCAGTAAAGGGATCAATGATATGATGATAGCGCACGCCATCTACCACAAAATAGCGCTGGTAATCGCCGGAAGTGACCACGCTCTGGTCATCCAAGGGCAGGACATAACGGATGCTCCGGGGATCCTCTGGATCCTGCACCCCCACCCGCCAGGGACGCCCGTCAGGCCTACGGCCAACGACTGAGATGTCGCCGCCAGCATTCACCATGGAGCGATCCACCTGGGCTTCCCGGAGAATCGCCGTGGCTTGGTGGATGATAAAGCCTTTGGCTATACCTCCCAAATCCAGCACCGTACCTTGAGGAATGCGCACAGCACCTCTTTCCCCATCCACTTCCACTCTGGTATAGTCCACTGTAGCTAAAGCGTCCGCAAGCTCTTCTTCAGTGGGCACTCTGTGGAAGTCGCTGCCGAACCCCCATAGATCTAAGACCGCACCGATGGTGATATCAAAAGCACCCTCAGTTATGCGTCCCATCTCAATCCCTAGTTCAACCAGCTCTAGTGTGAGGGGGCTGACTTCAACCCACTCCCCTGCTCTGCGGTTGATCTCGCTCACTTCGCTCTCTTCTATGAAGCGTGAAAAGACCCTTTCCAGCTCCTCCATACGGGCGAAGACGCGCTCCACCAAACTGGCAGAGCGCGGTCCATCCACGCGAACATCAACCACTGTATCCATGAGTATCATGGAGCTGGTGGTGGTACTTTCCTGAGCTTTGGCTTGGGGCACCATGCCCAAATAACAGCTCACTGCTGCAGCGCCGCCCAAAACAACCAGGGCCAGCGCCACAAACAAAGCGCGCCTGTTCTTAAGTCCCTTGCCGTTCACACTGTTCCTCCTAACTGACCGCCGCTTTCTCCAGCACCAGCGGTTTGCCGTCCTGCCAATCGATAGTCTTCATTGGGCAGACAGCTACGCATTCACGGCAGTTGGTGCATTTATCATAGTTGATGCGGGCCAGGTTGTCCTCCATGTAGATGGCACCAGTTGGGCACACCTTCACACAGCGCTGGCAGGCGATACAGCCCACACTGCATACCTGGCGGACTTTTCGCCCGGTATCAAGCGACCGGCAGCGGATGTGCACTCCCTGATCCTCGGGGACCAAGATGATGATATCCCGGGGGCAGGCTTCGACACACTTACCGCAGGCGGTGCAGTTTTCCTCAATCACAACGGGCAGGCCGTTTTCGTTCATATACATGGCATCAAAGGCGCAGGCCTTAACACAGGAACCGTAGCCCAAACAGCCGTAGGAACAAGCCTTGTCGCCCCCCTGCGTAGCATGGGCGATGCGGCAGTCCACAGGCCCGTCATAGGTGCCCTTCTGTTTTGCTTCTGCGTTTCCTCCTTGGCACAGCACTTGGGCCACCTTGCGCACAGGCGCCACAGCATCTACACCTAGAACTGCTGCCACCATCTGAGCCACAGTGGCTCCTCCGACGGGGCAGCCATTGGTGGGAGCCTCTCCTGAAGCTACAGCTTCAGCAAAGGCGCGGCAGCCCGCGAACCCACAGCCACCGCAGTTCACACCTGGCAGCACTTCTTCTATGGCATCGATCTTAGGATCGGTTTCAACTGCGAAAATCCTCCCGGCCATTGCCAAACCAAGGGCAAATAGAGCCGCCAACGAGCCCATACTGACGAGGGACACGATTGTGGTGTTCATCCTCAACCCCTCCTAACAAATACTTAGATTAATCCGGCAAACCCACTAAACGCGAGGGAAAGCAAGCCGGCACAGATGAAAGCAATGGGCGCACCCAAGAGGGGTTCCGGAATATCAGCAAAGCGCAGTTCCTCGCGGATCCCCGCAAGCAGAACCAAAGCCAATGTGAATCCCAATCCTCCGCCTAAGGCAAAAACCACTGCTTGAATGAAGGTATAAGCGTTCTGCACAGACATGATGGCCAGACCGAGAATGGCACAGTTGGTGGTAATGAGGGGAAGGAAGATCCCCATGGCCTTGTACAGGGCTGGACTCGTCTTGTGCAGGAACATCTCAACCAATTGAACTAAGGAAGCGATGACCAAAATGAAGGACATGGTCTGCAGAAAGGGCAGTCCGAACGGCTCCAGAATAAACCTCTCAATCAGCCACGTTGCGGCAGAAGCTACCACCATAACAAAGGTGGTGGCCATGCCCATACCGATTGCTGAATCAACTTCTTTGGAAACACCCATGAAAGGGCAGATACCCAAAAAGCGAACCAACACGAAGTTATTGACCAACAGCGCACTAAGGAAAAGTAAGAATAGACTCATGGCCGTCCCCCCTAACTAGCCCGTTTCTTCTGCCGAGCAGAAATCATGTTCACTAACCCCATCAGGATGCCCAAGGTGATAAAGGCTCCAGGCGGCAGAGACATAATGCCAATGGTTGCTCCGACCGGGAGTTTGACGTTGAAAATCGACCCTGCACCAAGCAGTTCCCTCACTGCTCCGAGAACAGTCAACGCCCAGGTGAAGCCCAGACCCATACCTAGTCCATCAAAGATCGATGCGATCACGGAGTTCTTGGAAGCGAAGGCCTCAGCCCTCCCCAAGACAATGCAGTTCACCACGATCAAGGGGATGAACAAGCCGAGTACCTGATGCAGGTCAGGCATGTACGCATTCATGAACAGATCAACGATGGTGACAAAAGTTGCGATCACAATGATATAGGCTGGAATGCGCACCTTATCGGGAATTACCTTGCGCAGCAGGCTGATCAAGGCACTGGAGCAGGCAATGACAAAGGCGGTCGCGAGCCCCATTCCCAAGCCGTTCACTGCACTGGTGGTCACCGCCAACGTAGGGCAGAGACCGATCATCAGACGGAAGGTGGGGTTCTCATTCCACAGTCCATTCACGAAGTTTTTAACCATGCGAGCCATACTTACTCCCCTCCCCTATAAATTGCCACCGCATCCTGGAGTCCCTTACGGACCGCTTCCGCTGTGGCCCGAGCGGAAATTGTAGCTCCAGAAAGGTTGTCAATGTCTTGATTGATGGCAATTGGATCCTGGGCGGTCTTGCCCGCAAACTGACTGCGGAAACCTTCGTCTTCGATGCGAGAACCCAAACCGGGAGTCTCGGTATGACTGAGGATCTTCACGTTTAAAATCTGATCAGTATCCTCATCCACGCCCACCAGGACTCTCACTACACCACCATAGCCATTACCCTCACCAACAAAGGCATAGCCCACGATCTTACCCTGGGCGTCGACGCCTTGGTAAATCAAGGTGGTCTTCTGCTCTCTTTCCTTCATCTCCCCTGGGTCTTCTACGCCCAGCTCATCGGGGCTCCGACGAATGATGTTTACTGTACTGGTACCTGGCAAAACTTCAAGCACGGAACTCTCCAAAGCACGGGCTTCATTCTCTTCTATTATAACACTTGCCGTTTGGTACGCCCAAGACAAAACACCCGCAGAAACCATGGCAATTACTGATAGAACAACAATCATGCGCACAGATTCATTCACTGACCTTCACCCCTTGCCCATAAATTCGGGGGCGCGTCCAACGGTTGAGCAGCGGAGTTACTGCATTCATGAACAGAATGGCATAGGTAACTCCTTCAGGAAAGCCTCCCCAAACTCGAATCACCATAATAATAACACCGATGCCGATACCGAAGATCCAGCGTCCTGCCTTAGTTACAGGCGATGTGACCATATCTGTAGCCATATACACTGCTCCAAAGAGCAAGCTGCCGGAGAGTAGGTGGAACACTGGATCCTGCCCAGCCAAGAGTGCAAACACTGTAACGGATCCCAAAATACCTACGGGAATCCGGTAATCAATTACTCCCCTATAGAAAAGGTAGATTCCGCCCAGCAGAATGGCTAGGGCAGAGGTCTCACCTAAGGATCCGGCTACCGAACCGAAGAACAGATCGGGAATCCGGCTTACCGCAGGACCCATGGCTAAGGGGGTGGCAGCACTTACCGCGTCAATTGGTGCGGTCCACGCCGTCATAGCCTTGGCAAAGGATGCGGTCAGAAAGGCCCGGCCCACTAAAGCTGGGTTAAAGGGATTGTGCCCTAAGCCGCCAAACACCTGCTTACCAATGGCAATGGCGAAGGCTGAACCAAGAATAACCATCCAGCTGGGCAGGGTTGGCGGTACGCTTAATCCCAGGAGTACTCCGGTAATTAAGGCGCTGCCATCGGCTACGGTAACGGGACGCTTACGAAGCCGTTGAAAAATCGCTTCGGTGGCCACTGCTGATCCAGAGGCCAGAAGCACCACCCGCACGGCATCCCATCTGAAGAAGTAAATCGATGCAGCTACAACAGGCAGTAGAGCCAGTAGAACTGCAAACATAATCTTTTCAGTTGTATCTGTATCCCGGATGTGAGGGGACGGAGATACCAGCAATCTTAAATCATCCATTGTCCACCCTCCTTTAGCTTGATCTTCTTTGGCTTTCGATTATTTCCGCTTTGGCAAAACGGATATAGTGCAGCAGAGGCCGCTTGGACGGACAGATGTAGGTACAGCATCCGCATTCGATACAGTCCAGAGCTCCGTATTCCTCTGCGTTATCCCACTGCTCGTTCATGCCGTAGGCCTCCAGCTTAAGAGGCATTAGGTTCGCTGGGCACACATCCACACAGCGAGCGCACTTGATGCAGGGCATGGGATTAGGGGTCTTGCTTTCATCTACCCCAAAGGCCAAAACCCCACTGGTTACCTTAGTTACCGGTGCCTCCAGATCAAACTGAGCTCCGCCCATCATAGGTCCGCCTGCCACCACCTTGCCAGGTGTTTGGCTGAACCCGCCAGCGGCCTCGATCAAATCCTGAAACGGAGTTCCAATAGGAACGAAGAAATTCTGCGGTTCGGCAATGACTGAACCGGTTACAGTGACCACCCGGGAAATCAGAGGCTCACCGTCACGGAGCGCCTTAGTCACCGCATAGGCAGTACCCACATTTTGCACAACGCAACCGGCTTGGAAGGGCAGCCCCTTGCTGGGTACTTCCCTGCCGGTGAGGGCCTGAATCAACTGCTTTTCTCCGCCTTGGGGATACCTAGTGGGCAGAGCCACCACATCAACGGCTCCTGCCTGCTCCTTCAGAGAGGCTATGGCATCGGGCTTATTGTCCTCAACCCCGATGATAATCTTGCGTGCACCGCACGCCTTGGCCAAGAGCTTAGCACCGAGCACGATCTCTTCGGCATACTCCACCATCAGCCGGTGGTCTGCTGTGAGATAGGGCTCGCATTCACAACCATTAATAATCAAATAATCAATGCTGACTCCTTGCGGTGGAGTGAGCTTAACCGCGGTGGGAAAACCTGCGCCGCCCATGCCCACAATACCTGCCGCTTGAATCCGCTCCACAATGGTCTTGGCATCAAGCTGGACCGGGTCAGGATGGGCCTCCCTTTCCACCCAATTGTCCTGGCCATCGTTCTCAATTACTATGGAAGTGACCGAGCGCCCAGAAGCGCTGGTCCTTGGTTCAATGGCTGTTACTTTACCTGATACTGGCGAGTGTACAGGAGCGCTGATCTTACCATCGGCCTCAGCCAAAAGCTGGCCTTTCAGCACCTCATCGCCTTTGGCAACGAGCGGCTTGGCCTCGCGCCCTACATGCTGCAGGAGAGGCACAACTAGAGTTGCCGGAGCAGGCAGAGACTGGATGGGAGTACTGCTGGTGCTCTGCTTGTTCTCACTGGGATGAATGCCTCCGAAAAACGCACGAACTCGTCTCATGTATCCTATCACCTCACACTCGATATTTTCCTTGCTGCTGTCGTGATACCGCCTGGCGGCCCCTGGCAGACCACTCCGACTAGATATTCTGGTCTGGCCCTGTGAATCCTGCCTCTGACAAATTTTTAGCACCCTGGAAGCCAAACTGCCTCCAAGCCTCATACACCACTACAGCTACAGTATTTGACAGATTCAAGGATCTTACATCACGCTGGGGCAGCGTGACAACCTGCTGGGGGTAGGCCTCCAGAAGCTTCTGGCTGAGCCCCTTGGTCTCACTGCCAAAAACCAGATAATCACCTTGTTGATAACTCACTTCAGAATAGAGCTTGGCTGCTCCCGTCTCCAGGAAATACATGTGCTCTGGACACTGTGCTTCCAAAAAATCCGCAAAGGAATCATGGACCTCCAAATTGAGATACTGCCAGTAATCCAGCCCAGCCCTTTTCAGCTTAGGGTCACTGAGGAAAAAACCCAAAGGCTTGATAAGATGCAGGGTCGCCCCCACAGCCACACAAAGCCTAGCAATATTGCCGGTGTTAGCCGGTATTTCCGGCTCCACCAGAACCACATGCATCGATCCTTCACCCCCTTTTGCGCGATAAAAGAGGGTCCCTTAGCGACCCTCGACTTAGTCTCTGTATTCAGAAGAAGTAACGGATAAACACCTGTGCCTGGTGCTGTGTGAGTCCAGCCCCCAGTGTGAAAGGCTGCTCGGGAAGGGAAAGCAGCACATGCATACTAAGGCCCTCGTTGACTAAGGTTATATCCAGCTTGACTTTGTCTTGAGGTTCCTGATAAGACATGCCAAAACCGAAGGAACTGCCCAAATTGAGGGAAAAGCGCCACACACCCTGCCTGGTAAACTGCACATAGGGCATGATGCTGTACTCAAACTCCCCGATTTCCGATACAGAAAGCTGCGCCCTGCCCGCCAGTCCATGGCCGATCACTCCATACATGCGGCTGAACTCTCCATAGGCCCCCACATGGGGATCCGCACCGTTCAAAAAAGTCGAGAGGATGGGCCGGTGGGTATTGCCTCCAAACAGCTCCAGGCTGTAGCCAATATTGCCCATGATAACCTGTTTATGCCCGCTGAACCAGCTAAAGGTTTCCTCATTGGCTTCCGAATGGGTCAAATAACCGCCGATTCCTGTTTTTTCATAGCCCAGCAGGCCGCGGGCTCTGATGGTTTCCTGACTCAAACCCAAACCGGTTTGCCAGCCCTGGGGTCCAAAACCAAAGGGCATGTCCTCCGCCTCAAAGGCCATGGCGCCCTGGCAGACAGTTAAGGCAATAAACCCGATTAAACCGAGTATGATCAGACTGCGCCACTGGGGCTCCAACACGTACTCCTCCCTCAAATTCTTTCTACTTTCACATCGGGTAAGCTCCTAATTTCCTCCACGCTTATCCCGGGATTCAGCACCACATTGGACAGCTGCATGGTACCTTGGAGGGTCTCCCCCTCATACACGGTGATTTCATGGGGGAACCAGCTGTCATCCTTCACCCGCACGTACCAGACCTCATCTTCCGGGGCATCCACCTTGAGCAGGTAGTCGGTGACACCCTCCAGCTCCGTCTTCTCTATGATCTCCACATTGTACTGGGAGAAATCAAAGTAGTCGGTGAGTTGAGCCATGTTCTGCCCAATGCTGAGAGCAGCCATCGCTTCCTTGCTGGCATCTTCCATACCCCGTACCACTATTACATTGGTCACTGGCTGGAAAACCCACACTTCCAAATTCTCCTGATCAGCAAGGACAATCATACCTCGAACGGCACTGGGTTCGGCAAACTCAGCCCGTCCCAGCCTGTGTTCAACACTGACCTGCATGTGGAGCACTACTTCTTCATTGCGGCGATCCCTAATCTCAGTGACGGTGATATCCAAAGTTAGATCCTGCACATCTTCAACTGCAGACTTGATGCAGTCCACCACTTCAGCCGCTTCGTCTGAGATGGCGATCTCCCGCATCACCTCTTCATACTTCTCAGTAAAGGGGTCTGGCTCCTCCTTTGATTCTTGGGGGAGGCTCAAGTTCAACTGAAATGTCTTCGCCGGGTTTCCCGCGGACACCATGGAAGAAAAGCTAAGAAAGATAATAACGGCAAAAATAAGTGCTGCTGATGCATTCCATTGATACTTCATTCCCAACGACTCCTAGCGTGAATATCATAGTCCCCCAACACCCCGAAACCCAGTTGCACTGAATGAGGACAAGTTGTACAATATCATTTAGATGCCTGAAAGGAGGGATGCCAAATGCCTATTTATGAATACAAATGTCCTAACTGCGGCCGCTTCGAGCTGAAGCAAAACATAAAAGACGACAGTCTCAGCCATTGTCCCACCTGCAGCGCTCCAGTTCAGCGCCTCATCGGAAAGAATGTTGGCATAATCTTCAAAGGGCCTGGCTTTTATGTGAATGACAGTCGCAGTGATTCCAGCGACAGCTCTGCTTCGTAAGACCTGGTGAGCACCTTCCCCGTGAAGGTGCTTTTTTAATGCTCAACCAATGTACAGTGGCCTAAGGCAGAGTCAAAGCCGGCCTAGTCAGCCTATAGGTATTACCTTCCTTAATCAGGGTGGGATTCAGAACCCGTTTGCGCTGCAGCACCACGGGCACAGGATGGTCGATCCGCACCTGGACCACCTCAGGCGGCTGGGTTTGATACCACCTGCCGTTATGAAGGAAATACAGCCCGTCATCCAGCCAGCAGGAGCCTTGGGCCGTCAGTCCCCTGCTAACTTCCACATAGGCTTTTTCTCCTAGATAAGCTGCCATAACCCTCTTCTCTCCAGGACCCACCACATCCAAGGCCAAAGCCCTACCGTGTGGCGACCAGCAGAAAGCCGCAACATCACCTTGGACCTTCAACTGCTCCACAACATAGCCCCAGCGGTCAGTGATCCAGACCTCTCCCCCTGCTTCTGCCTCCACCAGGAGGGCCAGATAGTCCCCTTGGGGAGACCAGGCAGCCTCGCGAACCGAGGCTTGGGGAACCCAAGTCACATACTCCCTGTTCTGTTCATCAAAAACCCGCAGCCCCCCGGGCTGCCCAGATAGCTCCAGCATATACCGGCCTTTAGGATCAGTTCGCCCACTCTGGTCTGAATTCCTGCCCTGATTTAATCTTTCTAGTACTTTGGAATCGCCAACTACCACTGGTTCTGACCAGAAGGATCCCAGAGCTGTTTCCAGGCGCTGTCTGCGCTGCTGCACATCGGGATGAGTGCTGAAGAGATGCACTGGTTCCTCGGAACTGTTCACCTGGGCCAGCCTATCCAAAAGGCCGATGGCACCGATCGGATCAAAACCTGCCTGCACAGCCAGGCTTTGCCCCACTGCATCCGCTTCAAACTCAGCCTCGCGGCCCCAGCCTAACTGGAGAACCTGCACCAGGGTAGCCCCGGCCAGCCGCACCAGCTCTCCTGAGATGAAATCCAAAGCAAGGGCGCCCACCTCAGCCAGGACAGTGAGGCCCATCTGCCGCAGCACAGCATTCACGCCGTGCTTCTTTTCCACATGGGCGATTTCATGCCCCAACACCGCGGCGAGCTGCGCCTCGTCCCCCCCGATCAGGTTCAAGAGGCCCCTAGTGATAAACACATAGCCGCCGGGAAGGGAAAAGGCATTGGCCTCCCTGGAGTTGAGCACCGTGAGGGTATACTCCACATCCTCCCGGCCCACACAGGCCGTTAAGCGGGCAAAGACCTCCTCCAACCAGAGCCGCTGCTGAATGGGGGGAATGTATTCTCCCCCGTACTCCTTGATTAAGGCAGGCGCGGTTCCTGAGCCCAAGGTCCGTTCAAACCGGGCACTGATCGTGGCGGCTGAACTAGGCGCAGCCGCCCCAAGCAGAAGCACAAACACGAGGATAAGACATGTCAAGCGAAGCCTGTTCCTCACCATCAAAACAACCACCGCCAGTGGTGCAGAATATCCTCCAAAAGCAAGGGCAGATCTGCAGCCTCAGGTTTGCTGTCACTAAAGGCTATGGAAAAACCCTCTCCTCCAGGTAGGACTAGAAAAATGCGGTACTCCCACAAAGTGTTCCCCTGCCCGTCCTGATAGGAATACGAACACGAAACACCCCACTCTCCCGCCACCTCAACCGCCTGGAAATCCCCTACCAACTGAAACTCCTCCAGACCACCAGGGGCGCCATAGAGCTCCACTGAACGCTGGGCAAAATCCCGCGCAGAGCTATAGGCAACTGGGCCCAGGCGCTGAAAATAGAGGAGTTCGTGGTCTGCCTCGCCGTAGAACACCATCAGATCAGTGCTGCTGTGATGGGCTTGGTAAACCCAATGATCGCCAATAAACGTGCTGTACAGCCCCGTTGGATCAGTAAGCACAGCAGCAGAACCCATCGCAGCCGGCGACAGGAGAGACAAGAGTAGGACTGCTATTATTGCCCCATGCTTAGCCATGAACCCACCTTCCTCAGGCTGAACCACGCACCACCAACTGGGCTTGGAGCATCTGCTGGTCAGGGAAAGTACCTGAGCCGTAGATCTGGGCGGTAAGCATCTGTACCGCAATCTGCCCCAACTCATAGATGGGCACATGCACAGAAGTCAAAGCAGGCTGGACGTAAGCACCCAGAATGGTGTTGTTAAAGCCCACTACCGCCACCTCTTCACCCACGACAACACCGCGCTCCTGGAGAGCGCGCATCGCTCCAATGGCGATGAGGTCATCCACCGCGAAAATAGCGGAGAACTCCCCGTTTTGGAGCAGCCGCTGAGTGGCGCGATACCCGCCATCCACGGAGAACTCTGAGTGCTCCACCAGCGCCGGATCGACTTCCAAGCCGTGCTCCGCCAGGGCCTGATGGTAGCCAGCCAAGCGGTCGGCACTCACCACGTAACGGGGATCCCCATCTAAACAGGCTACACGGCGGTGCCCCTTGCCCAATAGATAGCTAACCGCCTTTTTCGCATCGCCAGTATTGTCGTTGTTCACCCAGTTGATGACTTCAGAGCCCTCATAGCGCCCAATGAGCACAAAGGGAAACCCGGCCTCTGCCAAGCGCGGAATAAGCTGATCCTGCCGATGAGAGGCTAAGAGTATTACCCCATCAACCCGACGCTGCCTCAGCAAGTTCAAACATTCTTCATCCTCGTGGGTAAAAGAATTGCTGGTAGATAACACTAAGCTCAAACCGTGCTTGTAAGCGACAGAAGATATGCCTTGAATGACTGCGGGGAAAAAGGGGTTGGCAAAATTCCCTTGCGTTAAGCGGGAACGGATCACCCCGATGCTGTTGCTGGTCTGGTTCACCAGGCTGCGGGCAATGGCATTGGGATAATAGCCAAGTTCCGCCATGATCTGGCGCACCCGTTCCTTGGTGTTGGGGCTGATGCGGGGATGATCGGCGATTACCCTACTCACTGTGGAGGGCGAAACCCCTGCCAGCCTAGCCACATCCTTGATAGTCACATTGCTCAATACGACCACATCCATTTTTTGTGGTAGCCCAAGTCCCTGTTGTAATACTACACAGGAAAGTCGATCCCTGCCCATGGGCCTCGGAGGTGATTCTTTGTCCAGCCGTACATCTAAATTACTCGCAGGCGCGCTTGGTGTTGTGGGGGGGCTAACCGCCCTGCGCTTCTTCGCCGGTCAGCTGGTCCGTCAAAGCGTCAAAATCGTCATGACTGACCCCTATATGGAAAACCTCGCGGAACTGCTCTCCGCCAGCAAACGCACGGGGATCCAGACCATCGCGGAGACAAATCTCAGAGCACAAAAAGCTCAGGTGCTGCAGCGTCCTCTGGGCAGCCCACGCAAGTTCTTTGACTTCGACGGACTGATGTTTGTCTCCGCGCACTTGGACCGACAAGCCCTGCCCCATACCATTCCTGTAGATACGGAGACTGTGATCGGGCCGAACAGCAAGAAGCCACTGATCGTGTCCACTCCCCTTTTAGTGTCCGGCATGGCTTACAAAAAAGCCCTTTCAGACCGGGCCAAGTACGCCCTGGCCCTAGGCAGCAAACTGGCTGGTACCTCCTCGAATACCGGGGAAGGGCC
>JGI24500J29687_10013206_pt1 | contig 12938 bp, 8 predicted proteins | sample BioPla2RNA1_FD_29687 | JGI IMG/M metagenome (IMG submission 29687) | reverse complement strand
GCGGTTTTTCCCGCCGATGCGTTCTGTATTGCGTCCTTTGGCGTAGGCCTGCGCGGTGCTTGCATGCATGGCTTCTTCTCCGCCAATGAGGAGGATGTTCTTTGCGCCTAAGCGGCTGATTTCAGCCAGTACTTTGTCGTTTACGCGATCCGGGTAGCTGAGAAGGATCGGGCCGTTTACGGCTTTGGCTAATACGGAGGCGGTCAGGGCATCGGGGTAGTCGTCTGCCCGGGCAATGACGACGGTGTCGGCCTTTGTGAAGTTTGCTTTGGACAAGGCGATGGCGGTGTCTATGCGGTTGTCTCCGTAGATGCGCTCGGTGGTGATGCCTGTGGGCGGTGTGGGTGGTGTGGGCGGGGTGGGCGGGGTGGGATCGGTTTTCTTTGTCCACTTCGCATACAGTGTGAGACTCTCTGTGACGGGCGTTGCAAAGTCGTACCGTGTCGTGAACGCCGCATCGCTGTGCCAGCCCGCAAAACGGTAATTCGCTTTCGTCGGATCGGCAGGCTTTTCAACCGGGTCCCCATGTTTTACCTGTTTTGCCGCGACGGCACTCCCGCCGCCGGTGTGGAAGCTAACGGTGTGGATCACGGGTACGGGCGGTCCAGCGGCCACTACGATCGCCGCTACAAATATAAATCATTCCGCTTCACACACGGCGAAGGCCGTGTATTTCATCCAGCACGCAAACGATTCAAGCGTTGTTTCCTTCGATTGACAGTTATAACGTCGTTTGCGTGCTGGATTTCACCGGCCGTAGGCGTATTGCATTGCGCCGTAGGCGCCTTGTGTTCTTTTTATTTTACGTTTTGGTATTTGGCGAGGATATCTTCTTCCATGTGCCGGAGCGTTTCTGTGGCTTCTTTTTCATTGTTGCCACAGCTGTACATGTAGAATTTGATTTTAGGTTCGGTGCCGGACGGGCGTACGGCATACCAGCTGCCGTCTTCGTAGTGGTATTTCAGTACATTGGAACGGCCGATGCCATAGTCGTCTTTGGTGAAGTCGTAGACTTTTTCCAGTTTGGCGCCGTTTAGGGTATCGATCGGGGTTTGGCGGAAGTCGTCCATAATGCGGGCGATCAGCTGCTGGCCGTCTGAGCCTTCTTTTACCAAAGAGATCAGCTTTTCTTTGTGATAGCCGTATTTTTTATAGAGCGCATACAGCGTATCCAGCGGCGTTTTGCCTTGTTTTTTGGCGTCGCCGGCCATTTCCGCAATCAGCATGGCGGACATAACGGCGTCTTTGTCGCGAACATAGGTGCCGTAGGAGTATCCGATGCTTTCTTCGTAGGCAAACAGGAATTCCTGCTCTCCGCCTGCTCGTTCGATTTCGTTGGCGATCGCATACAGATGTTTAAAGCCTGTGAGTGATTCGCGCATTGCAACGCCGTAGTCCGCGGCGATTTTTGTGGACAGATCACCGGTTACGATCGATTTTGCCATGACGGCCTGTTCGGGGAGGCGGTTCTGCGCTTGCAGATTGGACAGGATGTGATGCACCAGTAGCGCCCCGATCTGATTTCCGTTCAAAAAGACATAGTCGCCGTTTTTGTCTTTAACTTCCATGGCGATCCGGTCGGCGTCGGGGTCTGTGGCAATCAGGATATCGGCATCGTATTCTTTTCCAATGGTTTCTGCCAGGGCGAAGGCTTTGGGGTCTTCCGGGTTCGGATAGCCGACGCTGGTGAAGTCGGGATCCGGAAGCTCCTGTTCTTTTACGATGTGTACATTGGAAAAGCCGCGGCGTTTTAAGATTTCCTGCACAAACACATTGCCGGTTCCGTTTAAGGGCGAATACACGATGCTGACGTTTTTGTCGATATCGTCGGTCACTTTGCGGGACTCTACTTCGTGCAGATATTCGTCCACGAGATCCCTGCCGACCATGGTGATCAGCCCGTGCCCTTTGGCTTCCTGCAGAGGCAGGGTTTTGATGGCGCCGTAGTCTTTGATCTGCCGGATGCCTGCGCCGATGCGTTCGGCGATATTGTCGAGGATCTGCGAGCCCTCTTCCCAGTAGGCTTTGTAGCCGTTGTAGTCGCGCGGATTGTGCGAGGCCGTGATCATGACACCGGCGATTGTTTGCAGGCGCAAAACGGAAAAGGACAGTAAGGGTGTCGGGGTGATCTGATCATACAGATACACATGGATCCCGTTGCCCGCCAGGACTTCCGCCGTGATGCGGGCAAATTCGTCCGATTTGTGCCGCACATCGTAGCCGATGACGACGCCCCTTTTCATGGCTTCTTCGCCTTCTTCCACAATCGCGGTAGCCAGGCCCTGGGTGGCTTCGGATACGGTGTAGCGGTTCATGCGATTGGTGCCCGCACCGATAATGCCGCGCAGTCCGGCTGTTCCGAAGGCGAGATTCTGATAGAACCGGTCTTCTATTTCGTCTTCATTTCCCTGCAGGGCGCGCAGTTCTTCTTTCGTTTCATCGTCAATATAGGGTGCGTCCAGCCACTCCTGATACTTTTTTTTGTACATTTTCCGTCCCCTTTCTTATGTGAAATAGTTGAGTCCCCGGTAGAGGGAATACGCGTGTATCCATTCGTCTAAGCTGTATTCTTTTTTATACCCCCAATTGGAGGTCACAATGCGTATTTCGTTATCGTCCGCCCGGATCCCGGTGATGACGACCCAGTGATTGCGGAGTTCCCGCACCCGGGTGTTCCAGGTGAGCATCAGGACCGGTGAGCCGTAAATGAGCCCGCCTTTGATATATTCGCTGACGTTCTCCCGGGTCCAGCGCCAGTCAGCCTTGTTGTCGTACAGGTGCACGCCCGCGTTTTTTGCATAGCTCAGAAACCCGCGGGAGAGCTGTCCGATATGGATAATCCCCACCGGCGTCGGCTTCAGATACTGATGGATCCGCAGCATGACTTCGGTGAAATTCTCTTCTGTGGCGTCGGCAAAGGGATAGAGGTTTTTACAGTCCGGGCGCGTTCGTGACAGATACAGGCTGACATTTCCCAATGCTGCCAATCCGCAGGCCCGATTCGCAGTCCATTGGGTCAGGCCGCCTTTTTTGTACAGCCATTCCTGCCGTCCGCCGTACCAGGACGGTTCTACCCGCAGCTGTTCTTCTTCCAAAGACCAGTGCGCATGCGGTTTATTCATGCCCGTTCTCCGTTACGCGATGGACGGTGGTGCTTTTTCCGACGGTCGTAAAACGATCGCTGAACATGCGCTGATGGCGGATGCCTTCCGCATCAAACAGGCAGATTTTTTCCCCCTTGTCGGGAAACGCATAAGTGAAGTCGGCTTCGCCGGCATTGTGAAAGATCCATAGGCTGTCGCCGGTTTTTTCCCGGATACGATACCCGATGATATGAGGCGGCAAGCGGTCAAAAAACGACAGATTCTTTCGTATATCTTCTGCGGTGTATTCGGAAAACACGCGCAGCATTTTCCGCAGGGTAATGCAGTCGCGCACATAATGATAAAAGGCCTGATGTTTCTTTTTGTCTTCCCAGCGGATCCCGTTTACGGACAAAGGCGAACGGTAGGAATTGTGTTCCATCTGCTTGCTTCGTTGAAATTCGTTGCCGGCGTGAAAAAACGGAATGCCGAAACCGGTCATCAGAATGGAAAACAGCAGACGGCCGTTTTTTTGCGCATCTTCTTTGGAATGCGAGGAAAGGGCGAGCTTGTCTGCAATTATCAGATTGTCGTGGCTGTTGAAGTAGTTGATGCTTTCTTCGGGTTCTGCCGTAAAGCCCCTTCTTCCTTCCGAAAAGCGGATGGATCCGGTGATACCTGTTTCCACAGCCTGTTTATTGTCGTAATTGCCTTGTACATAGCCCGGCGTTTTGTCATCGTTGCCGCCGCGCAGGGCATTGCGGAAATCGTCGTTGAAAAGGGCAAAGCCTTTGTTTTTTTGTGTTCCCTTCCAGACCATCTGCTTATGCGGAAGCGCCGAGCGCGCAGCGGCCCAGGGTTCGCCGTACAGGAGCACATGCGGATTGATCTTTTGTGCAAGAGAAACGATCTGATCCACGGTTTCTCTGTCGATTAAAGACATCAGGTCGAAACGAAAGCCGTCGACTTTGTATTCTTCCATCCAAAAGCGGATGGAGTCCAGGATAAACTTGCGCCCCATCGGCTTTTCCGAAGCGAATTCATTGCCGCATCCGGAACCGTCACTGAAAGCGCCGCTGGCAAAGCGGCGGTGGTAATAGCCCGGTGCCAGCATTTCAAAATTGGAATCGTAGGAGCGGAACGTGTGATTGTAAACGACGTCCAGCACTACGCTGATGCCCCGTTCGTGCAGCGCCATAATGAGCATTTTCAGCTCTTTGACCCGCTTGACGGGGTCTTTAGGATCCGTCACATAGGAACCTTCCGCCGCATTGAAATGCTCGGGGTCATAGCCCCAGTTATAATTGTCGTCGTCGAAAAAATGCAGCGGGTCTTCCCGTACACTGATAAAGTCCTGCACGGGCATCAGATGCACATGTGTAACACCCAGCTCCTCCAGATGCGAAAGGCCCGTGCTCAGGTCGCCGAATTTTGTGTCCCCTTCCACCAGTCCCAGAAACTTCCCGCGATACAGCGCCCCCGAGTGCAGGTCGCCTGTGTAGTCTTTGACATGCAGTTCGTATACGACGGCTTCTTTCGGCGAGTTTTTAGGGATGGCATGGCGTTCCCATCCCATGGGATGGGTGCGGTTCAGGTCGATCACGGCGGATTTTGTGCTGTTCATGGATACCGCTACGCTGTAAGGATCGGTCACAGCGTAGGTATTGTCCAGCAGATACAGATAAAACCGGCCGTGCAGATCTTCGGGCACCGTGACTTCATGGGTGCCGTCGGTGTTTTTTTGCATGGGGAATTCACGGCGGCGGACCTGGGTCTGTTTTTCATATAAAAGGACGCGGACTTCGGATGCAAGCGGCGCATACACGCGGAAGCGCGTCTTGTCTTTTGTGCATATTGCGCCAAAAACGCCTTTTGCTACCGGCCATCGCATGGCAGATCCCCCGTATTTTTCAGTATTTGCCACATTTTGCGCTGACTCATGGCCCGGTTGTGATTCCATGCATCGGCGTTCAGATAGGCTTGGGTACATTTGGTCATTTCTTTTGCGTAGGATTGAAAACTGCTCATAACAGAAAAACTGTCCTGATAGCGGCGCAGGAGGGAGGCGATCGTGGCTGCATCAAAGTCCAGATTCTTTTTGTTCTGGATGATAAACTGCAGGCTTTCCATGGCTTCCCCCTGCCCCTTGCCTTCCTCAAACAGTGTAATCGCCTTTGTGTCCGCCAGCGACTGCGCCAGGCTTTCGGTATAACCATGGCGCGAGGAAAAGACCGCTGCCCCCTGCAAAATGGCTTCCGGGACATACATGGGTAGCGTGGCATGGGCGGGCAGGCGGATGGCCTGATAAATATCCGCTACCGACAAAAGCGTGCGTTCCATTTCCGTATTGATGTCTTCCATAAACACAATACGCAATTTGTTTTCAATGAGCGTGTCGCGGCTCAACCATTTACCGTATGCATTGATCAGGTGCACGGTCTCTGTGGCCATCAGATAACCGGGATACGCGAGTCCCGAGAACAAAAACGTCGTGTCCGGTATATCCAGATGCGGGCTGTCCAGGAGTTTTCTGTGCAGATTGGCAATATACAAAAGGATCAGCAATTGCCGGTTGTTTTCGTGAAAATTTCCGATATGCACGGAGAAAATGGAGTATGGATTGATAAAGATCGACTGGTCTTCCAGTCCTTTGGCAAAGGCCTGTTTCTTTTCCATTTTTGCCTGTGCGAGTTTTTGGGCGGTGCAATTGTCTTCCAGGAGACATTCGTACATTTTCGGCGAGGTGCGCTGCAGGGTTTTCACATAAGAAAGCCTGGGCGCGAGCAGTCGGATAAAGCTGCGTCCCTTTTCGGTATCCAAACCCAGACGTTTGCTCAGCTGTTTTTTATGCGTTTGGGAAAACGCGTGGATCGCCCGGCAGAAATAGGCGCAGATATTCGGAAAAACCACCCGGTCATCACGAAACAGGCCGCGGGCGTTCTCCGCCTGGACGGCAAATACCGGACTGTGGTTTTTTGCATACTCGTCCATTTTTCGCAATACCGGCACAATGACAGGGACGGTTTCTTCCAATAACGGAACCGCCCAGCTTTCAAATGCTTCATCGGTAAGAATCTGATTGCCGTAGCGGAAGCTCTCCTGCACCCACTTTACACTGTCGGAAAACGCGTGGCCGTACTGTTCGGTTAACAGCCGCAGGCATTCTGGTATAGCCAAAGTCGGATGGATCTCATTCAGATAAATGTCGATCGGATCGGGCAGCGCTTCTTTTTCTTTCACATGTACCGACAAAATATCCTGCATGGTCGCGGATGCAAAAAAGTATTCCTGCATCAGGCGCAGTTTCTTGCCGGGGTCATTGGTTTCCTCCGGATACACAAATTCCACCAGGCGCCGCGGTTCGATCGTCTGATGATAGGCTTTTACGTATTCTCCGGCGCGGAACTCCGCCGTGTCAATCCGGCTGGTTTCTGCAACGTCCCACAGACGGACATAATGGATCGGGTTTCCCCCCATTCCGGGGATCGGAAAGTCGATGGCTTCCGCCAGCAGGGTCTCTCCGTTGAACCGGACTTCGTATCGTTTTTCCGTGCGGATCTCCCAGGGATGGCGCGCCGGATCTCCGATATAGTCGGTTGCGTTTATGGGTCGGTTTTTAATAATATACTGTGCGATAAATCCACTTCGGTAACGCAGGCCGTAACCCATGCAGCCGCACGGTGCTTCCGTGGAGGCCTGCATCCATCCGGCGCCAAAGCGGCCCGGCGTACCGAATCCCAGATGCGGCAATTCTTCTTCCCGCAGGAGCGTCCGGTAGTCGGTGCCCATTATCTGTGCCAGTTGTTCCAGTTCTTCGGTCAAAAACAGCGCCTGTTCGGCAAAGCGCATCGGCTTTCCGAAGGCATATTCAAAGCTCAGAAAATAATGGCGCACCACGGCATGTTCGCTTTGCTGCCACGCCTCGCCCATTTTCATTTGCATATATTCCGAGAGGATTTCGTATTTTTGGTAGTGGGTCAGTTCGGGGATTCTCTTGTGAAAACGGCGTGCCGCCATGTCGGACGCAAACGCTTCCGGCATGGGCGGCACGGTTTTATTTGACGCGGATCGATTCATAAATATCCCGATACATCCGGCCGGAACGCGCCCAGCTGTTGTCGGTGCGCATGGCGTTTTTCTGGATATGCGCAAACACATCGGGCTGGCTGTAATAGTACAGTGCGCGCCGTATGGTGTGCAACAGATCGTGTGCGTTGATATTCAAAAACGAAAACCCGGTTCCTTCACCGGTAAATTCGTTGTATGAGAGCACCGTATCGCGGAGCCCGCCCGTTTCGCGTACGATGGGCAGCGTTCCGTAGCGCATGGAGATCATTTGCGAAATACCGCAGGCTTCATAGATGGACGGCATCAGATACAGATCCGACGCCGCATAGATCAGATGCGCCTCCTGTTCGCTGTAGTAATTGCGGAAGGAGAATTTGTCCGGATACCGCCACGCAAAATAATGGAAAGACTGTTCATAGCGGGCTTCCCCGGTACCCAGGATGACAATCTGCAGATCATCCTGCAGCAGCTGATCCAGAATATAGGTAATAAGATCCAGCCCCTTGGCTTCCACCAAACGGCTTACGATGCTGATCATCGGCGTTTCCGGTTTGATAGGAAGACCGTACATTTCCTGCACCGTTTTTTTGTTTTCCGCTTTCTTCTCCAGGGACGTTTCGTTGTAATTCGCCACAAGGAGGGAATCGGTTTCGGGATTCCATACATCGTAGTCAATCCCGTTGGTTATCCCTGTGAGCTTGTAATTGTATTGCCGGAGCAAACCGTCCAGCCCTTCTCCGTAATAGGGGTCCTGAATCTCCTGCGAATAGGACTTGCTGACCGTTGTAACATAGTCTGCAAAGACGATGCCCGCTTTCATGAAATTGATCGCGTCATGGAATTTGATGGCGTCTTCATTGTAATAAAACGGAGACAGGCCGGCCAATTGCATGACTTCTGCAGGAAATACGCCCTGATATTTCAGATTGTGTATGGTAAACACCGTGCGGATGGACTGATAATAGGTGTCCCCCCGCCGAAAATCCTGTACATACAGATTCACCATACCGCTGTGCCAGTCATTGGTATGAATGATATCGGGCTTGAAACCGATCAGTTTGGGAAGCTGGGCAACCGCCTTGGAAAAGAACAGGAAGCGTTCCGCATCGTCTCCTTCCCCGTAGAGCTGTCCGCGGTGGAAGTAGAACTGATTGTCCAGAAAATAGACCTTTACCCCTTCTTCGATCAGGGAGAAAATACCGCAATACTGATGTCTCCAGTCCAGGTCGACATACAGATAGCCTTCGTATTCCAGCCGGCTGCGATATTCTTCTTTCATCTGCCCGTACAGGGGCAGAACCATACGGATATCCACCCCGTCCGCCAGCAGTTCCTTGGGCAGCGAACCGGCCACATCCGCCAGGCCTCCCGTTTTCACAAACGGGAGCGCCTCGGAGGATACATATAGTACTTTCATATTTACCTCTTAATCACTTGTTTTTTGCCGATGGTGTAGGGATTGGTCGGGGAGCCTACCAAAGAAACGCCTTCTTTTACAATGGTTCCTTTGTCGATCACGCAGTTGATGATGACGGCATCGTCTTCAATGATGGCACCCTCCATGATAATGCTGTTTTTGATAATGGCATTCTTTCCGATTTCAACCCCCCGGAAAATAATGGATCCGGTAATGGTTCCGTCGATAATGCAGCCGTTTGCCAATAAGGAGTGTTCCACACGGGCGTTTTTGTGATAAATGGTGGACGGTTCGTCTTTGCTTTTGGTGAGGATCGTTCCGTTGACGTGGAACATCTCGTTGAAACCGTCGCGGTCCAGAAGACGCATATTCGCATCCACATAGCTGTTCACATCGCGGATTACGGCTACGCGTCCGTTGTAGCCGAAGGTGCGGATCTTGTAGCGTCCTTTTTCTTTCAGCATGGCCCCTTTCAAAGAATAGGAATCATCGTTTTCCAATGCGTTTTTGATCAGGTCCAGAAATACGCTCTTTTTAATAAAGCCCATCCCCAGATAGAGATTGAACACATCCTGTGTACCTAAGTTGACACCAATGTTTTTAACCGTACCGTCATCGTTTAAGGTCATTTTGTCGTAATTGAGATAGCGGCCTTCTTTGTCGTCGACGGTTTTGTAGATGAGGGTCATGTCCGCATCTTCTGTCAGATGCTGTCGATACACTTCCCGCACATCGATCTTGGTAATGGTCATCGGGTCCATAAAGAAGATCTGCTCTTCTACGGCGCTTTCATAAAAGCCGAGTGATTCATAAATATTGACCAGTTCGTCGGAACGGTTGTATTTGCTGCTGTATACTTCCGGGAAGATAGACAGGCCGCCAAAACGGCGGTTCAGGTCCCAGGGCTTGCCGTTTCCGATATGATCGATGGTGGAACGGAGCATGGACCCCGCATACAGCGCCACATTGTCGATATCGTTGTTGGAGAAGGTGGAGAGCGCAAAGTCGATCAGGCGGTACCGGCAGCCGAACGGCAGCATATACGCAGGCCGATGGGCGGCAAGTACGCCGAATTCTCCGCGTCCGTATGTGATCAGACCGATAATATTTTCCATAATATCCCCTACTCTTTCGTTACGCCGTCTTCATGCATGAGATACACGCAGTCGTCATCTTCATCCTGGCCGATCTCCGTTGTGCCGTCAACCACCAGACCTTCAAGTGTAATGGCCCGGTTGAGCTTCGCGCCGGATTTTATCACACAATCCGACAGGATAATGGAGTTTTTGACCACGGCGCCTTCTTCCACAATCACCGAAGAAAACAGGATGCTGTTTTCTACCGTGCCCGATATGACGCATCCCTCATTGACCATGGAATGCCGCACAGTGGAGCCTTCCGCCAGATACTGTGGCGGCAGGTTTTTGGACTTGGTGTAAATACGCCAGTGATCGTCATAGATCTGCAGCGTATTGTTGGGGTCTAACAGGTCCATATTCGACTCCCAATAGCTCCGCACGGTTCCGACGTCTTTCCAATAGCCGGAGAAGCGGTAGGCAAACATCTTCTTCCCGTCATCGAGCATCATGGGCAACACGTTCTTCCCGAAGTCGTTATCGGAATCGGGGTTTTTCTCATCTTTATAAAGCGCCTCGCGCAGCTCTTTCCAGGTAAACATGTAGATCCCCATCGAAGCCAGATTGTTTTTCGGCTCCGCGGGCTTTTCGTCAAACTCCACCACCTGATCGTTTTCATCGGTGTTCAGTATGCCGAAACGGGAGGCGTCTTCCCATTCGACCTCTATAACGGCAATTGTACAGTCGGCCCCTTTTTCGCGGTGATAATCCAGCATGTGGTCATAATTCATCTTGTAGATATGGTCGCCCGACAAGATGAGCACATATTCCGGATTCACTTCATCCAAAAAGTCGATGTTTTCAAAAATTGCGTTGGCGGTTCCGGTAAACCAGCGGCCGCCTTCTTCTCCGGTAAACGGTGAAAGCACGCGCAGGCCGCCTTTGTTCTTGTCGTAGTCCCACGCAGCCCCAATCCCCAGATGCTCGTTGAGCAGCAAGGGTTTGTACTGGGTGAGTATCCCTAAGTCGCGAATATTGGAATTGGCGCAGTTACTTACCGCGAAGTCGATAATCCGATATTTTCCGCCGAACGGCACAGCGGGCTTGGCAACTTTTCTGGTTAACGCTTTCAGTCGGGACCCCTGACCGCCGGCCAGGAGCATGGCTACTGTTTTTCCTGTTTTCATCCTGCACCTCCCTGAGTTCTTACTTGTCCTGTTTCTTTTTTCGTGCCGGTTTTTTGGCTGCGGTCTTTTTCTTTGTTTTCAGCCGGATATACAAAGCGCCCAGCGGGGGAATATCTACTTCAATGGAGTAGGGTTTCCCGTTGTGCGGCACTTCTTTGGCACGGTAGTACTTGTTACGTTGCGTATCGCCACCCCATTTGTGAATGTCGGTATTCAATACAATGGAGTAATTGCCTAATTCGTCGACGCCGAAAGGATACACGGGTCGTTCCACCGGGGTGAAGTTGAAGATACACAGGAGCCGGTTTCCGTCGGAATCCAGACGGTTAAAGGCGATAATGCTCTCTTTGTGATTCTCGTGTTCCACCCATTCATAGCCCGCGTAGGAGGTGTCTTCCTCGTACAGTTCCGGCGTTTTGCGATAGAGTTGATTCAGTTCGGTCATATAGTCTTTCATTTTGCCGTGCAATTCGTATTCCAATAGATGCCAGTCCAGGGACTGCCATTCGTTCCATTCGGCAAACTGCCCGAATTCGCCGCCCATAAACAAGAGCTTCTTGCCCGGATGCGCATACATATACGCATACAGAAGCCGCAGATTGGCAAACTTCTGCTCGTAATTGCCCGGCATCTTATCCAGCAGCGACTTTTTCATATGCACCACTTCGTCGTGGCTCAAGGGGAGGATATAATTCTCGCTGAAGCAGTACGTGATCGTAAAGGTCAACAGATTCTGATGATCCCGGCGCATGATCGGATCCATGCTCATGTATTCCAGAATATCGTGCATCCAACCCATATTCCACTTGTAGTTGAAACCCAGGCCGCCGGTGTCTGTCGGCGCGGTAACCAGGGGCCAGGCGGTGGATTCTTCCGCGACCATAATGCTGTTGGGGAAATAGCGGAAGACTATTTCATTGAGTTTGCGCAGGAAGTTGATCGCGTCCAGGTTTTCCCGGCCGCCCTGATAGTTTTTAATGTCTTTTCCGGTAAAGTCCAGATACAGCATATACGCGACCGCATCGACACGCAGGCCGTCGATATGAAACATTTTTTGCCAGTAAATCGCATTGGAAATCAAAAAGCTGATGACTTCCGGTTTGGAGTAGTCAAAGTTGAGCGTATCCCACTGATTGTTTTCCGCCTTGTACGGTTCAAACCATTCAAAACAGTCCGTACCGTCAAAACGGGCCAGGCCGTGATCGTCTTTGCAAAAATGCACCGGTACCCAGTCTAAAATGACCCCGATATTCGCCTGATGCAGGGTGTCGACAAAATACATGAAGTCTTTGGGTTCCCCGAAGCGCGAAGTAGCCGCATAGTATCCGGTTGCCTGATAGCCCCACGAACCGTCATAGGGGAATTCCGTGATCGGCATGAGTTCCACATGGGTATATTTTAATTCGCGCAGATATTCCACCAGTTCATCGGCGATCTGGCGGTAATTCAGAATTTCATTGTTTTCGCCCCGGCGCCAGCTGAGCAGATTCAGCTCATAGATAGACATCGGCGAAACATAGCTGTCCGTTTTTTCTTTCTGTTTCTGCCAGCGCGTATCTTTCCATTCGTATCCGTCCAGTGCATACACTTTGGATGCCGTATTGGGGCGGGTTTCCGCATGAAAGGCAAAGGGATCCGCCTTGTAACGGATTTCACCCGAAGGCCCCACGATGCGATATTTATACGAATCGAACTGCTTGCAGTTTTTGATCGCAATATGCCAGATCCCGCTTTCGTGAATACGGTGCAAAGGCAGGTCGTATTCGTTCCAGTCGTTAAAATCCCCGATCAGGTTTACATACTGTGCGCGCGGTGCCCATACGGCAAAGCGCACCCACTCTTCTCCGTCTTCTTCGATAAAATGGGCACCCAGAAAATCGTAGGCCTCATAAAACGTTCCTTCGTGGAACAGATTCGCCCAGTAGTCGCCCTCCTTCGGATAAAAATAATCGATATCTAATTGCATCGGAAACCTCCTAAGTACATTCAAATTTATTTTATCTATACATATAGATACCCGTTTCGCTAAAGAAACTCGCATTGATTATATCATGAGTCGGCGAACTTTGCGCCAAATCAGCCTTCCGGGCAGAGGGTTCGCACAAAC
>JGI24500J29687_10046130_pt1 | contig 12948 bp, 6 predicted proteins | sample BioPla2RNA1_FD_29687 | JGI IMG/M metagenome (IMG submission 29687) | reverse complement strand
GTTTTCATTTGCCCGTTGTTCACTAAGCTATTGCATAGCCTACTGTTCTTCGCTTCTCTACAATTCTTTTCTTGTTTTTCTTAATGCTTATCCAACTATACCCGCACGCTCTATACTCTCGACAAGATAACGCTGTAAAAATGCGTAGATAAGGATAAGCGGCAGCATTATGAGTATTCCACACGTGTTACGTATAGCTGCAACATACATGTTCTGACCAGGATACTCGGTATCAAGAGACCTCGGTATCTTAATGAAGGCACGAAGCGTGTATGGTCCTTGGCTCGTGAAGAAGACACGTGTGTAATAGTTATCTGTCCACTGCCATGAGAAAGCGAACATGAAGACAGTTATAAGCATCGGGATCGACAGCGGGAGGATAATCTGTACAAATGTACGGAAGGGTCCTGAGCCGTCGATATATGCTGATTCCTCAAGCTCATCGGGAACGCCACGGAAGAACTGACGCAACATAAATATGTAAAGACCGTTCTTAAAGGCAAGACCCGTTGCTGAAAGAATGTAAAATGGCCAATAAGTATTAATAAGCGATATGTCAGTGAATTTCAAGATATCTATGCTCTCAAATACACCGCCGCCGAGGAAGTTGAATATTCCAAAAATATCGAAATAACGGAACTTCATGAACATCGAAAGGCGAACAGTCGGGTGAGGCACTATCATCGTTAGGACAACAAACATAAAGAGGATTTTGTTGCCCTTGAACTTGAACTTCGCGAAACCATAACCTATCAGACACGTTATAAATGTCTGAACGATAGCCGTTGATGCCGATAGAATGAAGGTATTGAGCATCGCTCTGAAATACTCGTTATCGACTATAATGGCCTTATAGGTATCAAGCGTTGGATGTTTCGCGATAAGTAGAACTGTCGCGTCGACAAAGTCCTCACGGCTCATGAACGACGATGCTACTTTTGAAATGAATGGGTAGATGATAACGTAAGATATACCGATCAGCAGTATCAATCTGAAAAGGTACCACACTACGTCCTTGAGAAAGCTTACAGAAAATACTTTTATCTTAAATCTTTCCCACGCTGACGTACGGCCTTCAAAATCAACTCTGATCTTGTTCTTCGTTGCTTTTTTGACTACTGGTGAGCTCTGAATTCTATTTACATCCATCAGTCCGTTCCTCCTTATTCGTCACGTCTCTGATAGAAGACGTATGCGGAGATGATACCGGAAACAACAACGATGAGGAGCGTAACTATCAGGAAGTACATCCACGCCATCGCCGATGATATAACGTTTCCGTCAGCACCAGTATCGTACACCTGGTCGATATAAGTCATGACATTGTTGTCTGAACGAGTAAGAGCATCGATGATAGTGTAGATCGCGTTAACCAGTATCATCGGGCTGATCATCGGAAACGTTATCTTCCAGAACGTTTCCCAGCCTGTAGCGCCGTCTATTTTGCATGATTCGTAAATCGCCGGAGATATTGACTGGAGACCAGCAAGGAATATTAGCATCTGAACGCCAGAGCGGTTTACTATGTTAAATATGTTGTTAACCGCATTTACAACATACGCAACAAGATCAGATCCCACTCGCATATTAGCGAAGAGCATCTCTACATCCATTACTCTAACAATCTCTGCAACGGTATTACGTCCAGTACCAGTATCAATTGATGCGCCGGTATCTCCCATGTAAGAGGCAAGTATGTTCTGAGCATCGATATCGCTTATCAAACCTGTCGCAATAATAACAGGTATGAAGAATATCGCACGGAACCCTGTTCGCCCCACCATGTTTTGGTTGAGTAGTATGGCTATGAATAGAGCGAATATGATTATTGCTGGAATATCGAAAATTAACTCTCTTATACCGGACGTCAGCTCTGTTACATAGCTCGGGTCTACAAACAATGCTTCCGAGTAGTTTTTAAAGCCAACCGGTACAAGTTCATAGCCACCACCCTGCAGCGTATTGATTTCATTGAAGCTGAACATGATTGAATTGTATATTATCGGCAGATAGATAATTACAAGTCCAATCACAAACGGCAGTACAAACAACCAGCCAACACGTGCTTTACGTCTATCAAGTGAAGCGATACGGCGTCTCTTCTTGGGAGCTGAATCAATCTTAATTTTCTTTTTCTTAGCTTCAATATTCATATTCAAACTCCCTTCCTTATTTGATTGTTACAAAATTGTGTGCGGTTACTGTATATGTTGTGCCATCAAGGACAACAGTTACATCAAACGTATTGTAGTTGAGGATAAACTTCTTACCCGTTTCATATGTGACAAGAACGATGGAACCGTCGTCGACTGTATACTTAGTCCTCTTATACCCTTCTTCCTCGTCCTCATCATCACGTCTGGGCCAGCCAGGCACAGACGGCACATTCGGTGAATTGCCGTCTTCACCTTCACTGGGCTCTTCGGATGGTTCCTCTTCAATGTGCTGAACTTCTTCGTAACCTGCGTTAAGAAGTACCTCATTGACAGTTGCCAGCGCAGATTTTGTTTTTTCTATAGCACTGTCGGCATAAGTATTAACCCTAGCTGCGCTTGCAGCGACTGATGCATCATCAGTTATTTCTGTTTTACGCTTTGCCGTTTCTTTGTTGGCTTCAGCATCGTCTGCAGATTTTATAGCTGCTGTTATCGCTATCTTCATATTGGATACTGCTGACTCAAGCTCTGCCTGAGCATCAGTAACTGCTAATTCTGCTTCTTCGAGAGCTGCTTTTGCCGCTTCGTCAGCAGCTTTTGCATCCTCATCGTTTGGTGCTTCAGCAAGCGCCGCAGCAGCCGCGTCAGCAGCAGCTTGTGCCGCATCTCTTGCAGCTATCGCATCGTCAAGCGCGCGCTTGAGCGATGTTACCTCCGATACAAGCCCAAGAGCAATTTCTATCTGCTCTTCAACAGCTGCAAGGAGTCCTTCTGTCTCATCAGCAAGAAGAGCCGTATCCTGTGGAGCTGATGCTATCTCTCTTGCAAGGGCTTCAGCAGCTTTACGCTCAGCAAGAGCCTGAGCACGCCTTGCTTTTTCTTCAGCTATACGCTTTGCTTCTTCTTCAGCAGCAGCTCTTTCGGCAGCTTCTATCTGGTCTGCTATGATTTCATCTTCATCAGGTATACGTTCACCGATAAGGAACTCATGTCCTGTGATAAGCGCCGTCTGAAGATCACCGACAGCATCGTTGACTATACTATAGTATTTTACAATATCGTCAAACCAGATGTCATAGCGCACTGAGTAATATCCGCTCAGTATCTCATCTTTCTTCAGCTCTGAAATATTTCTATAAGCGAGTATGAAGTAAAGGGATGCGCCATTTTCGATTGCCTTGAGAACAGCATTGCTTATATCGCCTTCTTCGTTGATCGGGTTTCCGGCAATGTTAATGTAACCGTGAAGAACAAGTCCTACAAACGGAATTGAATATGTTTCGTTAAAGAACCGGCTGCTGTTAAGACGAGCATTAAGTATATGGTTTACATATTTGTAGGTGTATGCATTACCTACATCGACCATGACATTACCGTAATCCTCGGAAATATCCTTGAGAAGTGCAATTGTAAACTTCTTGGAATCTTCGCGATTGAACGGATCATCTTCATCAAAGTCTGAGTTCAAGTCAGAGCCGAGTGTCGCAACAGATATTCCAATTGGCTCATAATCAAGGTAATACGTTCTAAACTTTGTATAGAACTTGTCAAATACAGATGGGGAAATTGCAATTTCAAAGTATCTTACAAACGACTGAGATGTCGCGTTATAATAACGCTTACTCGCATAGCGGTCGTCTATCGTCTTAACTGCATGCTTTTTATAGCTAAATCCATCAAATGATTTATTGTTTGCAGCGTATGCAAAGTCAAAGTCAGGGAATATGCCAATTCCTTTTTCCTTAGCATATGCTAACAAATCCTTAAATCCGTCGGATCCGCCAACAGATTTCTCCCACTTCAGCCTATACGGGACATATTTATCAGATAGTCCTCCGTTTGCAAAGCCCCTTAGTCTGAAGTTAATGTTCGACACTCCCGCTTCACTTAGCTCTTTGTGCATAGTTATGATGTCCTCAAATGTTGTAAGCGGTGTATCGACTGTAACAGGAATTGAGAGAATTCTGTCTTTTGTCTCCATCGAACCAAGAACTTCGATGTAAAGCGGCATATCTTCTTTTACATCATTCTCGGTAAGCCTTGTGATATATCCGTTCTTCTCAAGATAATCTCTGTAGGCCTTAGCCATGCCGAAATATGTCGCTTCATAATAATCGGTTACTCCGGCACTAGCTGCTACATCTTTATCGTCAAGCATTATATATCTAATTCTGTAGCTGTCGACATATTTACGTGGGGACTCAACACGCCACGTTACGTCTGAAGCAACGGATATCGACTGTGCAAGGTTATATTCATCTGAGGGACGCGGTATGAAGCTTGCGTAAATAGCAGCATATTTGTTAAGTGTACCGCCGTTTTCATACCTGATGCTTGCAAGAGAGTCGCCCTCTGTTATAATGGCAAGATAACCTTTACTGCGTGTATACGCTTCATAAATAACCGGCGGCTTCGGTTCTTCGGGCTCTACGGGTTCTCCGTTTTCATCAGTTTCATCAGTTTCATCAATTTCATCAATTTCATCAATTTCATCAGTTTCAGTAATTTCATCAGTTTCAGCAATTTCAGCAGTTTCAGCAGTTTCAGCAATTTCAGCAGTTTCAGCAGCTTCATCAGTTTCAGCAGTTTCATCAGTTTCGGTTTCAGATTCCGTATTATCAGTATTTTCAATAATACGATAATCTCTTACCTGTGTAACTGCGCCAAATACAGGCATTGTCAATATTTCCTGATGTGCGCCACTTATACTCTGATACGCAAAGTCTGGACCGTGGAGACTTCCCACTCTGTTCCATGATACTCTTCTCAAATCCATTGCGGAGAAGAGAGCTCCAGACCCGTCAGGCATAAACGTGTAACCCGGATTTTCTGAGCTAATGCAGCCCATGTATGGCAGTATAGACACTGACAAGAGCTTGTAAGTAGTTTCGTCGTATTCTATACCGTTTGCTGCAAGACGAACAGTCACACCATCATCGTCAAGCGTGTACTCAAGCGCCATACGGAAGAGAGCCGGCGCTTCATCTGTACCTTCGTACTCGGTGATAGCATGGTCTTCGTCGAGCATCTCATACGTATATTCTGGAGCATATGTCTTAATAGTGTTCTCACAATAATTAAGCTCGTTTTGAGTAACGGCCGAGTCTAATATATAAACCGACATTTTTGTCGTGATAGGATATTTCGCGTTCATCGCAGCAATGGCGCGTTCAGATAGCTCAGGGTCTTTTGGATCCATTAACACATAGTGGTATTTAAGCTTTTTTTTGTTAAACTCGCTTGTTATTTTGCTGAGAATAATGTTCTCAAAGCGCTCCTTCTGAATCATTCTCGGAACGAGGCGTCTTACGTCCTCGCGCCCCATACTATACTCTACGCGGACACCATTTTTAATATCCTTAACAACAATTTGGTTGCGGAGCGAAGCTTCTTCATAGCTATACATCCATTTTGTTGTTCCGTCTTTGTCCTGATATTCAACAAAAATCTGCGAAAGGATCCTATAACGGATATTGTCTGAGTTCGCCGCGGTAATTGAACCGATATCGTAAGGGTTCGTGAAAAGAACCTGTCCTGTCGAATTCTTGACTATTGCAACTTCTCCTGTGTATTCTTCGACGTAAATCGAATAGCCGTTCTGAGTCTTATGCAGCACCATATCGTTTAGTTTATCCTGCTCAGACTCGTATTCGTACGTCATGTAGTCGACAGCGGCAACCGCTGCAGACACCCTATCAGTCGTATATATTCCAAAGGTGCCTACTACCATGAGGAAAGCCAGGAGACCTGATATGAATCTTACATGTTTCTTCATGCTTTTAAACCGTCCTTCCTTTCTTCCCTCATTATGCTCTATATGTCAGCTCAACGATGATGCTTGAGATGAAGCTCACCATCTGAGCGACAAGTGTTGAAAACAGTACAGATACGAATATTACGAACGCCATACCAACGATGGTTCCCAGAGATGTCGTTACATTCTTTAACAGTGAATAATCGTGTGTAACCATCATTCCGAAGAAGATTAGTAAACCCATCCAGAAGAACGCCATGCTCACAAGAAGCGTAATTAACTGTCCCTCATTTTGAGCAAGCATGTTGCTTAATATAACGGAGGGGATTACAAGCATCGGAATCGGTAACAAGCTATAAGATGTTGCAATGAATATATCTTTAAAGCTTCCTTCGCCATCGAAAAGCGTCGTCAGACACCAGTTTGCCACGACCCAAAGAAGCAGCGGCACGACAACTGATGCTATCTGAGCGAAAATGTTCATATAGGATTCCGTCGGGTTAAAGATATACCCTGTACCTACTGATTGATAGTAGAAGGTAAAGACCGTAACGACTATATATATGATACTCGCTCTGACGCTTCCGCGATATTCGTGCTTGAGATCCCAGAATCCGTCAAATGGATGGAAGATCAAATGGAAACCGTATAACAGCTCCTCCTTCAGACTCTTGCGACCGACTCTAAGCTGTGCAGCCTTATTAACGCGCGCCGCATATTTGAAGAACTTCGTAATAAGAACACATATTACGACGACAATTATTGGAATTGTCCATATCCACTTTGACACCCATTCCTTACGAACCTCACGGAACGCATCAGAATACGAGGCTGCGTTATATGCGAACTTGTAATACTCCATCGCTTCCTTATACTTAGCATCGCGCTTAAGTGCATCACCAATGCCGATGTAAGCAGCATCGAAGTTGCTGTTGCGCTGGAGTATGTCCATCCAGCCTGATACCGCCATATCATAACGGCGTTGATTCTGGTGAGCTAATGCTTCTATCAGAAGGTTGCCGTATTCAGTCCTCTTATAAACGGTGAAGCAGTCCTTAGATTTGTCAAGTAATAGTATATCGTCGCCTTTGTATGTGATTGCTTCAATATTATATATATTACCAAGTTGCTCGCCAGTGTCGCCAAAAGCGAAGAGAAGGTTGCCGTATTTGTCATACGTAAAGACTTTGCTACGTTTTTCGTCGATTATCGACCATGTACCTTCCGGACCGACGGCAACATCAATAATTTTTGACGGACCGCTTATTGCACCAGCTCTTGAACTGAAGCTGAAATTTATCTCACCGGACGGCGGCCAGAAACCGTTTCTGCTCATGATATCGGCGCCGGAAGCATTCAGCTTTTTAACCGGTGCATAGTCACCCGATTTTGAGCGCGAGTTTATAGCCGATGCAACTGAGTTTTCATCAATCGATGATGTCGTAACGTAAATAAATCCGTCTTTATCAATCGTTATATTATTAAACTCAGTTGACACGTATTCCTGCTGAGATTCTCTCTGCTCTTTTGTTTGCAGTCTTCTCCAGATGATTTCCATCGGGCTGATGACAACCTTCTGAGCACCAATAAATCCGGAGAATTTTGCATTATCATCCATGACGATGATACCTTGATATGTCGTGGATGACACAACAAACAATCTGTTATACTGGTCAACAGCAACGGCTACCGGTTTATACACAGCAGCTTCTGTGAAAAGCGGGGATACAGGTTTCGGAATTATCTTATAATAATTCCCGTCGCGATCGAACATTACTATGCGGTTGTTATTGGTATCACAAACATAAATGTATTTATCACTAATGAACACGCCCGATGGGCTATTAAAACTGTCCCAAACGCCATGTTCATTAAGGAATCTACTTATCTCAAACTTATACTTGTAATACCGATCCATAACGATGACACGGTTATTTGCCCCGTCAACAAGATATACATTCCCTTGGTCGTCGACGGTCAAATCGCGCGGGTCATCAAAAGGATAGATAAGTCCGATATAATCTGAATCGATTATCTTATCGGGAACATAAGCATCGGGCGAAAGAAGTGCAAATCCGTCAGCAGAATACGTATATGTCGCATATGAGCTGAAAGCGGAAGCGCTTGTTGCAAGTATAGACACCAGAATAAATAGTGTAAGGAAGGAAAGAATTCGCTTTTTCATTTTTTCTTCCCCCTTAGTCTTTCATACCGCTTGTTCCCATTGTTTCGATGATATTGCTCTGCGAAACAACGAAAACAATGATCGGAACTGCCATCATGATAACTGTAGCGGCTGCTGAAGCACCTGCACGAGCGATACCGCCTGCTGTTATCTGTGAAATAGCGTAGTTAAGTGTCTTTAGCTGCTCTGACTGAATGTAAATTGATGCGCCAGCGTTCCAAAGTCCGTTAAAGCTGTAGATAATAAGCGTCAGCCAAGCAGGCTTAACCATTGGCATTGCTATTGCCCAGAACGAGTAGAACTCCGACGCGCCATCAAGTCGAGCGCTTTCAAGAATTTCGTCTGTTACGTTTGATTCCATAAATTGCTTCATCAAATATAAGCCAAGGTTATATGCAAAGGCCGGAACGATGATGGCATAGTATGTGTCAACCCAGCCGAGAAGGCTCATTATAATAAAGGAAGCAATCGCACCGACAGTCGCTGTAAACATAAGCGACTTAACAATTATGTTAAACATAAATTCACGGCCGGGGAATTTAATCTTCGCAAGTGCGTAAGCTGCCATTGAGCAGAAGATAAGACTTCCGAATGTACCCGAAATAGAGATGAAAACAGTATTAAATATATAACGGGAAAACGGAACCCACGAGTCAGACATTAAGGAGAAAAGATCCCTGAAATTTTTAAGCGTAGGATTTACGACGTAAAAACGCGGAGGGAACATCCATAACTCGTCAAGCGGCTTAAGCGCTTGCATTAAGACATATAACATCGGCAGGAACATGAACACGCCCATGATCGAAAGGAACACAGTTATTCCAATGTCGCCCCCGACCGAGCGGTTCAGTACGACGGCGTGTTTTCTTGTTCTAAGTTTCTTCGCCATATCACTGACCTACCTTTGCTAACATTTTTTGTATCAATAAGTTTGCTCCCATCATCATTGCGAATAGCACAACAGAAATTGCCGAGGAGTATCCCACCTCCCAACGTTGCCCGCCGTAGTCTTCAAGATGGTGCGTTATAGTCCAAGCAGCGTATTCAACTGATGGGAAACCAGCAAGAGCCGTAACGACACCTCCGAATCCAAAGGAACCTGTTATAGCCAAAACAGCACCGAACAGTAGCTGCGGCTTCATTGTCGGAAGCGTTACATACCAAAGCTCCTGCCAGCGGTTCCTGATACCGTCAACAGCCGCTGCCTCATAATATGCCTTTGGTATGCCCTGAAGTCCAGCGATGAATGAAAGGAACGCTGTACCGAGAGACGTCCAAAGAGCAACTATGATACATAGAATCATAACGTATCTTTTATCATAGAACCAAAGAACTGGATTGTCTATGACGCCAAGATTGAGCAGGAAACCGTTTACCCAACCATAGGCATCGTTTGAGAAAAGCGTACCCCAAATTAAGTACACGCTACCCGAAATAGACGGGGCGTAGAAAATAAGTGTAACAAACGCTCTTACTTTCGGCGTCAGCTCGTTTATGAACCATGCGATAAAAAGAGACATAAGGTAAGATGTAGGTCCGGTAACCGCCGCGAATATCAAAGTATTCTTAACGGCCAAGATAAATATATCGTCGTCAAGAAACAGACGTATATAGTTATCAAGGAAGATAAACTTCGGCCACTGTAACATGTTAAATGACGTAAAGCTCAAGAAAATCGACATAACAACCGGAACAACTGTGAACATGAGAAAGAGGATCATAAACGGAGCAACCATAAAATAGGCTACTTTATTCCTCTTCATTTCATGCCATGTCCATTGAGCCTTCGTCATGTCCTTCCGTGAAACTGCGTGCTGCTCGGCAGGCACAACGTTTTTCTTTGACATGAGCAACTTCTCCTTAATTAGATTATCTTATCGCAAATGCCGTTTTACTACGACAATTTATTCGATATAACTGTAAAGTGCTGTAGCAGACTCCTTCATATATCCTGCGGCCTCGCCAAACAGTTCAGAATTAGCTTTGACAAGCTCATCCGCTGCAGCAATCAAAGCATCGAACTGCTCAGTTGTTGCGTCACCCGAAAGCGCTGCGTCAATTGCCGCTTTTGCAGCTGATACCTTATCAGCATACTTGCTCGCTTCATCACCTTTAAGCTTATTTAATATTGCAAGTGCCTGATCTGCGCGCTTTTCTGCTAATGTCTGTCCTATCTCAAGCGTCTCAAGGTTGAACTCCTCGCGCTTACGGCTGATTTCCTTATTAATTGCATTAATATAGCCTAACAGCGCCTCAGAAGGAGAAGCTTTTTCGTTATATGCACTAAGGAATGCGAAGTTCGTGTAACGGCCTATGATATAGCTGCCCGGATAGTTTGGAACTGCTGTCAGGGCGTCGAACTGCGCTCTTAAACTCTTATACTCGAATGATGACCACGGAAGCTCTTCAAGCGCCGCGATGTTCGCAGTCGGGTTCATTCCGGCTTCTCCTAAAAGCGCAACTAACTCATTACAGTAGTCGGCCTGGAATTCACTGTCTGTATACCAGTCAATAAATCTCCATGCTCCCTCTGGGTTGTCAGTACCAGTGAGCATTACGACACCTGCTACTGTAGATACGGCTGTATTGTTTATTGTTCCATCGTCCTGCAACATACCGGGTATCGTGGTGAAATCCCACAAACCTGCAATTTCAGTCGCAAAGATGACGAGCTGGTTATACGATGTGTATGGTGAAATTGCTATCGGTATTTCACCCGTTCTGAAGCGGTTTGCAAAGTCATATGTATACGGCAGCGAATACATCGTAAACATATTACACATCATCTCAAACGCCTCGAGCGCAGTGTTCGAGTCGAGATTGACGCGCATACCATTGTCTGCGTAAAGCTCGCCGCCCATCTGATACAGGTACGTCAGATAGTCCGTAGTAAGACCAATGTCCATTTTGTTATACTGAAGCACCGGTATCATAGCAAGAAGATCTTCCCACGTCTTCGGAACCTCAAGCCCTAAGTCCGCAAGTATATCCTTACGGTAGAAGAGCATCGGGAACGTCTGTGTTTCCGGTATTGCGTATGTTTCGCCATAAAGTGTAAGCGGTATCGTTGCAGCAGGAGAGAATCTTGACAGAACTTCATCAAATGTATCAAAGTCGTTCAGCTTTATAAGTGCTCCACGTATCGCATAGTTGATGACGTCACCGTCGCCCATGAAAAGCGATACATCGGGGCCAACTCCCGCAAGAACCGAGGGCAGGAGAGTACCGCCGGCAACAAGCTTAAGGTTGACGGCTATGCCCGACTTCGGAGAGAATTTATTATCTATTAAGTTACGTATAATCTGAGCCTGGTCACGACCGGTGGTAACCCACACGTCTACGGAGTCCGTTCTGTCGATTTCAACAGTCGAACCAAGCGAGTTGTAATCGGTGAAGAAGCTTCCGATGAACTGACGGATCTCATACCAAATGGACTGTAAGAAACCTGCCTCTGCCTTCGGAAGCGGAGCAGACACGGGCTGAATATATATCGTGTCGATTTCAAGCGGCTGCTTTGTAACTGTATTTATCCACGTACCAAGAGTACCAATATTAGACTTAAGGAGAGAAAGGTTTTTAGCTATCTCATCTTCATCAGATCCCATTTTTTCAACGAGACGTTGAATCTGAAGAAGCGACGCCGTATTTGAACCTGTAACTCCGTTCATGCTCTTGAGCTGTTCAATTACACGCTCAAGATTATTGCCTTCCCTGACAAGCGACCTGATTGTATCAGGCATAACACGGCTGAAACCATAGTCACGGTATTTATCAGGGTTTGTACCAGTAAGCTTCAATATATGAAGGTAGGCGTTGTTGATTACATCAAGCGTTTCTGAAACCTGTCCTACTATCGTACCGAGCTCACCAAGAGATACTTCAAGCTCAATCGTGTGAGTTCCGGGAGTAAAGTAGAACTGATACCCTATACCGCCTCCGTCGTCGTCACCAAGAGCTTTTGACTGCCAATCTGTGCTGTAATCAAAGCGCAGGGCGTTTGCTTCTTCAAACGGAACTTTACCGTCAACTCTCAGACGGCGAGATACATAAATTCCGTTTAGCTCGGACTGTTTAAAGCGGACAGCTATCTGATAAAGCCCTTCTTTTTCAACATCAAACTCGTACCTAATCCAATAACCAGCGTTCTGCCACTTATTGGAGCCAATGGTATTGAGCTTTATATGCGTCGGATGCTGAGGAACGGTAATAGCGGAAGTTCTATCGTATATTGGATATATTGTCTCATGAGATGTGTTTGTCGTAATTTCGGCTCTTATCTTTATCGGTTCAGCATCAGCCTCTTTGTATCCAGCTTTAACGTATTCAGCTTCAACTTCGGCATATGTCGGAAGATCCTGATACGGATAAAGGCGTATGTACTTAATAACAACTGGCTCACGAACACATTCAAGAGCTATTGTGTTCTCACCCTCTTCGAAGTAAAACTCGAATGGGTTCGAGTAATAACCGTTAGCATCTATAAATGAATAGGTTCTCCATTCGGGATCGATTTCTGCTACTGGGCGAATGTCGTTACCATTTATATCAACGTTAAACGTATAATTACCTTCATCGTCGACAGGGTAAAGATTTTTCCATACTTTTGTCATGGCAAGGTAGCGCGCTTCAGCAAAAGGAACCTTGCCGTTTATGTAGAACATACGCTCAATTGAGTTTGTCGTACTACCAACGGGATAATACTGTATCTCAATAGCATAAAGCCCGGTTTCCGGAACATTGATCGGCCAGACGACTGTTCCAGAATCCGATATATAAAGGGCGTCCCCCTCCATGCCTTCATAATCTTTGTAAACGTCAACTTTAGCCGTCGTCTTCTCAGCGTCGTAATTAAC
>JGI24500J29687_10010333_pt1 | contig 12948 bp, 12 predicted proteins | sample BioPla2RNA1_FD_29687 | JGI IMG/M metagenome (IMG submission 29687) | reverse complement strand
TGGCGATATTGACGGCATCTTGCCCGATCATGGCATCGACAATCAGGAATACCTCCTGGGGTGTGACTGCATCCTTCATCTGCTGTAATTCTTCCATCAGTTTCTCATCGATATGCAGTCTGCCTGCGGTATCGATGATCACCAGGTCATAACCATGACTTCGGGAGTGCTCTACAGCCTGCCTGGCAATAGTTACCGGGGAGTTCCCCTCTTCCAAAGCAAAAAAGGGAACATCGATCTGTTTTGCCAGCACCTCAAGCTGCTTAATCGCAGCAGGGCGGTAAACATCTGCAGCTACCAGAAGGGGCTGTTTTCCCTGCTTCTTGTAATGCAGAGCCAATTTCCCCGCAGTTGTAGTTTTTCCGCCGCCTTGAAGACCAACCAGTAAAAAAACTGTAGCACCGGAACTATTAAACTCTACACTGCTTTTGGTATCTCCCATGACAGCTGTGAGTTCTTCATTGACAATCTTGATCACCTGCTGGGCAGGAGTAAAGCTATCCAAAACATCTGCCCCAAGACTGCGCTCCCGGATGCGCTGGATAAATTCTTTCACAACAGGAAGGCTCACATCAGCTTCCAGAAGGGCAAGCCTTACCTCCCGCAGAGCGGAGTTGAGATCCTTTTCCGTCAGTTTTCCCTTACCGCGCAGCTTTTTAAATGTTTCCTGCAGCTTTTCTGCCAGGCCTTCAAACAACTAATCCTACCTCCCTTCCTGAGAATCCGTAAGAATCTTCTCTTTCAGGTAACCTGCCAGGAGACCGAGCTTGAGCTCATAGTCCTCCAATGCCCTTTCGGCACGCTTGAGATTATCATGGACCGCCTGTCTGGTAATCTTGAGATTCTCTGCAATTTCACCCAGGGACAGGTCCTGCTCATAATAGTACCTGATCACTTCCTGTTGTCTGTCGGTTAATAACTTACCGTAGAAATCCGACAGCAGGGCCATGCGTTCAAATCTCTCAATTTTCATTTTCTTTCCCACCTGTCAAGGCAATCACCTTGACACCATTCTACGGCAAAGAAAACTTTATGTCAAGGTGAGACGCGGGGACGGTTCTCGCGTCTCACTCGTGTGGATCAAGGGGATGGTTGTTCTCGCGTCTCAGATGCGTGGATCAAGGGTATGGTTGTTCTGATCCATTTATGATCTTTTCCATCAACTAACAACCAATCGCTAATCTGAAAAACAGAAATCGGAAACTATTCCCACTTCCAACCTCCCACTTCCCACATCTCATTTACTAACCACTAATAAGCCTTCGGGCGCGCTCCTCCACTTCCTGGAGAACCCGCACTTTATCTATGGTCAAGACTTTGCGCTTTTCCATAACGATGCGGCCATCGATGATCACTGTATCCACATCACTTGCCTGGGCGGCATAGACCATATGTGCAGTAAGATTGTGCCGAGGGTAGAGGTGTGCCTGATTCAGATCAACTAAAATGATATCTGCTTTATAACCTGGTTTAAGAAGACCCACATCTTCAAGCCCCAACGCCCTGGCTCCGTCTCCGGTGGCCATGGACAGCACCTGGGGAGCAGGAAGAGTCAGGGGGTCCATCTGATTGACCTTATGCAGAAGGGCTGCTGTGCGCATCTCTTCCAGCATGTCCAGATTGTTGTTGCTTGCCGCTCCATCTGTTCCAATCCCAACTGTCACTTCAGCTGCCAGCAGCTGGGGAACAGGAGCGATACCACTGGCCAGTTTCATGTTGCTCTCCGGATTGTGAGCAACCCCTGTACCGGTCTCAGCAAGAACAGAGATATCTTCAGCTGTTAGGTGAACACAGTGGGCAGCCAGTGTGGTAAACTGGAAAACCCCGCGCTCTTTTAGATATTCAACAGGTGTTTTCCCGTACAATTTATTAATCTGCTCGACCTCATCTTTGGTTTCCGCCACATGAATATGAATACCCGCCCTGTAATCCTGAGCCAGGGCAAGCACTTTATCAAGGTAGTCCGGGGGACAGGTGTAAGGGGCATGTGGCCCAAGCCAGATAGATATCCTCCCTTTAGCTGCTCCCTGCCACTTTTCTAAAAACTCCTTGCTCTCCTCAAGGCCGGTTTCCGCTTCAGATCCTGTTCCCACCAGCCCCCGAGCCAGGCAGGCCCGCATACCGCTCTCCTCAACCGCCTCTGCTGCGCGGTCCATAAAGAAATACATATCACTAAAGGTGGTGGTCCCTGACTCGATCATCTCCACCAGAGCCAGCATTGTCCCCCAGTAGACATCATCAGCTGTAAGGCGCGCCTCTATCGGCCAGATCTTTTTTTCCAGCCAGTACATCAGAGGCAGGTCATCTGCATAGCTTCGCAAGAGCGTCATGGCAGCGTGTGTATGACAGTTGATCAGCCCGGGCAGACAGAGGTAATCCTCCCCCTCCATGACGCGCTCCGCTTTCCAATCCCGAGGAAGCTCTCCCTCATCTCCAACCTTGAGGATGCGGTCCCCCTCAATGGCTAGATCGCCCCTTGCTGCCGCGGCATCTCCATCATCTGGAAGCAAATAACAATCCTTTATCAATAATTTCACATTATTCACCCTTTCCCTGGCCGTAACTTTCCAGGAAATTATTACGCAAGACAGATACATCATGATCACTCAGCAGGAATGGGGTGCCATTAAGCTGTGAAAAAAGATAAACCAATGCCCCCTTCTCCACAACCTGACAGACCAGGAGCGCTTCTCTCAGGGATCGCCCTACACCCACCACCCCATGGTTAGCCAGCAAAACAGCTGCACGGTCCCCCAGAGCACTCACTGCCGCAGCAGCAAGCTCATCAGTCCCCGCAGGAGCATAAGGAGCAACCCTGACATCTCCCCCCAGCAGCTGTGCCATCTCTTCTAAAACAGGCGGCAGGGGCTTGCGGGTGACAGTAAAAACCGAGGCATAGGAGCTGTGGGTATGCACAATCCCATTGATGTCTTGACGCGCCCTGTAGATGGCTGCATGTAAAGGCGTCTCTGAAGATGGCTTTAACCTGCCAGCCAGTACTTCCCCCTGCAGATCGATTATCACAAGGTCTTCTGCTGTCAGTTCATGATAAGGCACACCACTGGGGGTAATTAAAAAGGAATCCGGATTGGATAAACGCACACTGATATTCCCCCAGGTTCCTGAAACAAGCCCTGAATTTATAATTATTTTACCCGTTTCTAAAACTGCCTGCACCTCTGATTCCCGTGGGATCATCGCTGAACCCCTTCCTCATCAAAACTTCTCCTGATGGATTTTTCCAATGGCGGCTTTAAAACCCCTTTTTCAGTGATCACTGCTGTAACCAGGTGATGGGGAGTTACATCAAAGGCGGGGTTGAGAACCGCGCAGTTTTTTACACTGACCAATTGCCCGCCGAGCTCCCGCACCTCCCGGGGGTCTCGCATCTCAATGGGAATCTCCTTCCCTTCCTCCAGGTCCAGATCGATTGTGGATGAAGGTGCCACAACATAAAAGGGACAGTTGTGGTAGTTGGCAAGGACAGCTAAGCCATAGGTGCCAATCTTATTGGCGAAATCACCATTAGCCACAATACGGTCAGCCCCTACCAGTACCAGATCAATCCCTTCATGAAGGAAAACATATCCCAGCATGTTATCTGTGATCAGGGTAAAGGGGATCCCCGCATCATGCAGCTCCCAGGCTGTCAGACGAGCCCCCTGCAGTACAGGACGGGTTTCCGGCACGAAAGTCTTGATACTTTTACCCTGATTGTGAGCAGCACGTATCACCCCTAAGGCAGTGCCCCAACCCGCTGTGGCCAGGGCCCCGGTGTTGCAGTAGGTGAGAATATTGGCCTCAGGTGGTACCAGTGATGCACCGAAATCAGCCATCTTCTCTTCCAGCTTCCGCTCTCTGTTATGGATCGCAAGAGCTGCTTCCAGCAGTACACTGCGAATATTATCCAGGCTTTTTTCCTGAATGTTCAGGTAGGCATCTCTCATTCGCTCCAGTGCCCAGCGAAGATTGACCGCGGTTGGTCGCGTAGCCAGGAGTTCCCGCTCTGCCTGATCCAAGAATTGTTCCAGAGGCAGACCCGGATCAGCGCGGTAATTAAAAGCAGCCAGGGCGTAGCCGTAGGCAGCCGCAACCCCAATTGCCGGGGCACCCCTTACTTTCAGGCTGTAAATGGCCTCAGCCACCTCCTGGTAGCGAGAACAGGCAACATAAGTGGTTTGGTGAGGCAGTTTTGTTTGATCCAGCAGAAAAAGCCTCTGCCCTTCCCAATACACAACTTCCATGACTGATAGTCTCCTTAATCAGTGGTTTGATTCTTTTTCATACCCAGGGAACCCAGTTCTGCTGCAGCCCCCGCACAAGTACAGCTGCGCTCTTCCGAAAGGGATTCGATAGCTGCAAAGATCAGCCGGCGAAGCACCGCCTGGGATCTGCCCATCACCTCAACAACCTCCTGGTGGGAAAGGGGATGTGGTGATATTCCCGCGGCATAGTTGGTGACGAGAGCCAGTGTAGCGTAACAGAGCCCGGCCTCCCTGGCCAGTACAACCTCAGGAACGCTGGTCATCCCCACCAGATCTCCCCCCAGCATCTGAAACATCTGAATCTCACCAGCTGTCTCATAGCGCGGCCCCTCTGTGCAGACATAGGTTCCTTTATCGTGAACTGCGATCTGCAGTCCTTCTGCAGTCTCCTTAAGATGCCGGCAGACACTCGTGCAGTAGGGGTTAGTCACATCAACATGCAGAACACCATCTTCTCCCCCCTCATAAAAGGTCACGGGACGTGATTTGGTGAAGTCCAGGAACTGATCCACGAGAACGATCTCCCCGGGCTGCATCTCCAGATTTAAGGACCCCACCGCAGCCGTAGCCAGAACAACACCTGCACCCGCCTCCCGCAGTGCCCATATATTGGCGCGGTAATTCACCAGGTGTGGGGGAACAGAATGCTGCTCCCCATGCCGCGGCAGAAAGAGTATCTGTTGATCATGATAATAACCGGACTTTAATTGTATATCACCAAAGGGTGTTGCTATCATCAACTCTTTTTCATTTTCCAGAAGGCCCGGGTCATAAAAACCCGTTCCTCCGATGATTCCCGTTTTCATTACTCATCCTCCTCAGCAAAGAGTGCTCTCACAAACTCATGGCTGTCAAAATCCCTGAGGTCTTCTATGCCTTCTCCTGTCCCTACAAGTTTGACCGGAATCCCCAATTCTTCAGAGATGGCCAGCACAATTCCTCCCTTTGCTGTGCCATCAAGCTTGGCCAGGGCAATCCCGGTTACCTTTGTGGCCTCCTTGAATAATTCAGCCTGCCGCAGGGCATTTTGGCCGGTAGCGGCATCGATAACCAGCAAAACCTCATGGGGTGCTTCAGGAATCTCCCTGGTGACCACTCGTTCTATCTTCCGCAGCTCCTCCATGAGATTTGTTTTTGTGTGGAGTCGGCCGGCGGTATCGATGATCACCACATCAATACCCCGTTTTTTTGCTGCCTGCAGGGCATCAAAAACCACTGCAGCCGGATCAGAACCCGCCATATGCTTGATTATCTCAGAACCCGTTCTCTCACTCCAAATTTCCAACTGCTCAATAGCTGCAGCACGGAAGGTATCTGCAGCTACCAGGAGCACATCTTTCCCCTGTTGACGCATCCGGTATGCCAGCTTGCCGATGGTCGTGGTTTTTCCCACACCATTGACACCGACAACCAGAATTACAGCCGGCAAAGCGGTGTTTATCTCCAGGGAAGCCTGTTCTCCCAACAACTCCAGCATTTTTTCCTCGAGCAGGTCACGCACATCTGCTGCTTCACTGATTTTACGCTGTTTAACCTCACAGCGTATTTCATCCAGCAGGTGACAGGCAGCAGCAACCCCCACATCTGCTTGCAGCAGAATATCCTCCAGTTCCTCATAAAACTCTTCATCGATTTTCTTATGTACTGTAACAAGCTCGGTCACTTTGGAAACAAAATTATTGCGCGTTTTAGTCAGCGTCTCCTTAAGTTTAGAAAAGAAAGCAGCCACATCAATCACAATCCTTTGAAAATAATCAAATTCATGCCCTATTTTACCACAAAAAGAAGAAATAGTTCACTGCAGCTTATGAAATATGATGCTGTTCATCATTTTCGGGGTTGTATTCACCGAGCTGAACGGAAACCAGCTTGGAAACCCCTGGTTCCTCCATAGTAACTCCATAGAGGTGATCAGCGATCTCCATTGTCTGGTAGCGGTGGGAGATTAATATTAACTGGCTGCCCGCACTCCAGCCTCGCAAAAAGTTAGCAAAGCGAGCCAGATTGGCCTCATCGAGAAATGCCTCAACCTCATCCAATAAGTAGAAAGGACTGGGGGTGGACTGCAGCATGGCGAAAAGAAAGGCAATCCCGGTCAAAGACTTCTCTCCCCCTGAAAGCAGTGAAAGATGACGCGGCTTTTTTCCACGAGGAACAACACAGATATCAATCCCTGTCTCAAGAAGATCTGCCTCCTCTGTAAGCAGCAGATCCGCCTTCCCACCTTCACTGAGCAGGCTAAACATTTCCTGAAAATTAGCCCTTACCGTCTGGAAGGTTTTCTGAAACCGTACTGCAGCAATCTGGTCGAGTTCGCCGATCATTTTGGTAAGGGAGCGTTTCCCATCTTCCAAATCCTTAATTTGCTGCTCCAGATAAGAGATCCTGTCTTGGACTGCCAGGTACTCTCCGGGTGCAGCAAAGTTAATCTCCCCTAGAGCAGCCATTTCCTGCTTGACTGCAACAAGTTCTTCTTTCAGGGCAAGCTCCTCCCTGCGGCTCAGTGTTTTAATATCTTCTCCCGGGTCCAGATTCAAATTATTTTCACTTGCCTGGCTGAGGATCTGATTTTTTAGATCCTTTAAGTGCTCTAATTTTATGCTGTTGTTTTGCAGCCGCTGCTCTGACTTGAGGGCGATCTCTTTTAGTTTGAGGCATCTCTTTTCTTTGGCATTTACATACCTCTCTCTGGCAGCCACCTGCTTTTTCATAAAAGCAATGGATTTATCCAAGTTCTCTTTCCACCCGGTGCGGGTATGCAGGTCTTCCTGCAGAGACTCCTTTTGTTTTTGATTAATTTCCTTTTCAGCTTGTAGTGCAGCCAGTTCCTTTTCCATTTTCAACAACTCCTGGGTGCGCAGCTGAAGCAGCTGCTGCAGCTGGTTGCGCTTTTCCTCCTGGTGTTTTAAATCTTGCGATAATGTGCTGTATGAAACCTGGGCTGCGGACAGTCTGGACATCAGTTCCTGGGTTCGATCCTCTGAATGGCGGCGAGCCATTTCCAGGTTTCTTCTTTTACCTTCCGCTTCCCGCTCTTGGGCAGTAATTGATTCCAGTTCCTGCTCCAGCTTACTGACCTGTTCATCGAAATCTTGTTGATGGTAGAGCAGTTCTTCTATTTCCAGCCGGCAGGTCTCATTAGACTCAGCCAGCTGCTTCAACTCCTGTCTGTATGCATTTAAACTCTGCGCCTCATCCCTTATGGCCTCTCCTATCTGTTCGATCTTCTCCCGGAGATCATAAATCCTCTTCCTTGCCTGTCCGAGCTCAACCTTCAACTCCTGATCTCGCTCCTTGCAAGAGTTAAGCCTCTGGCTCTCTTCCAGAATCTGCTTTTCCAGTTCTTTCAGTTCCTGCTTGCGCCGGCGTGTTGATGGATAACGGGAAGGCGCTCTCCCCCCTGTAAATAAGCCTCCTGCCTGAATCAACTCCCCATCCATTGTGACAACCCGGTAGCGGTATTTATTTTTATCCGCAAATAAACTGGCATGATCAAGATTATCAGCAAGATACGTCCTTCCCAGCAGGTATTCCGCCAACTTTCTATAACGCTCTTCACAGATCACCAGGTCCGCAAGCCGCCCGATCACACCCTCGACCAGAAGAGCATCATCCCTATCCTGGAATGTCCTGTGATCCAGTGCCTGCAAGGGGAAAAAGCTTGCCCTGCCCGCCCTCTCCCTTTTTAACAAAGCAATCGCTTCCTGGGCAGCCCTGGGGGTTGTACAGATAAAATTATGAGCAGCCCGCCCCAGGGCAGTATCCAGAGCAGTTCCATAGGGGGAGGGGATGTTCAGCAGTTCCTCCACAAGGAAAAGGGGTTCCCCGTCAAACCTGACACCTTTAGCCAGCTCCTGTAAAACCCTCTTCACACCCTGCTGATAGCCCTCTTGATTGTCTTCCGCATCTTTGAGTACAGATAAACGCACCTGAAGCCGGTCGATCTTCTTTGAAAGGGACTGGAGCTGTAATAGATTCTTTTCCTGTTCCATTGTCAGCTGGTGTACAAGTTTTTCCTCTTTCTCCAGTTCAGCCTTAACGGCTTCTTGTGAGGCAGCATGTTTTTTGCACAACTCCTCACCCGCAAGGATCTTTGTTTCCAGTTCCGCATAACGGGACTTTCCTTTATTGACCCTTTGGATAAGAGAATCCCGCTGGCGCAAGAGCACCTCTTTTTTATTCTTCTGCACCTGAAGATCACTGACCAAGGCAGTCTTTTGGTAGAGTATCTCAAAAATCTCTTTATCAACACTATCCCATGTCATGTTTGATTCTTTCTTTTGCTCTTCCCAATCACTTTTCTCTGCTATTAACTCCTCCACATCACTCTCTGCCTGGGATTGAAGGCCTTTCAGATTTTCACAGACAGATACGACCTCTGCCAGCTCCTGTTCTGTTTCTGCCTTTCTTTGTACAATCACCGCCAGCCTGGCATCCAACTCAGTCCCGCGGTCATCAAAAGAACCTAATTTTTCCTCCAGGCGGGCAAGTGCAGAGTGTCTCTCCTGAAGAACACTCTGTATCTCACTTAAATCCTCTCCTTTTTGCTCAATGGCATTAAGCCTCAAAGACAAGCCTCTCCGGAATTCAGCAAGCTGCTTTTCCAGTATGGTAATAGTCTCCTGTATACGCCCTAAAAAAGACTTCAGCTGATGGGAATCATTCGTTATATCCTCATCCTTTTTCCTGGCCGAGGCCAGTTGGCCTTCCAGCAAACAGAGCTCCATTTCCCGATGTGCTTTAGCAAATCTCATGTGTTGCTCTGCAACCTCTGCCTGTTTTTTTAAAGGGATCTCCATCTTTTCCATCTCTACTAAAAGATCCTCCAAACGGGCCAGAGAATCTTCTGTTTCCTGGAGCCTTTTCAGGGTATTAGCCTTGCGCTGGCGATAACTGCTCACCCCGGCAATTTCTTCGAGAAAAGTTCGCCTTTCTTGCGGGCGCACCATTGTAAACTCGTCAATCTTACCCTGAGATGTGATAGAAAAAGCCGCACGACTGATACCACATTGAGCAAAAAGCTCCTGGATATCACGCAGGCGGCATAATTGTTTATTGATGAAATATTCACCTTCTCCAGACCTGTAAACACGTCTGGTAATGCTTACTTCTTCATAGGGGAGGGGTAAAACCTGTCCTCTGTTATCGAATGTCAGCGTTACTTCAGCCATCCCATGGGGGCGTCGCCTGGAGGTGCCGGAAAAAATAACATCATCCATTCTATATCCCCTGAGAGACCGTGCACTCTGCTCCCCTAATACCCACTGGACAGCATCTGTTATATTGCTTTTTCCACAACCATTGGGTCCAACGATAACAGTAATACCCTTCTCAAACTCAATAGTAACCCGTTCTGCAAATGACTTAAACCCCTGAATTTCTAAACACTTGAGATACATAATTCCTAAACAACGCCCTATCTTGGCTCAACAATAAATTTAATCGCTGTCCGCTCTTCACCGTCAATAAATATCTCCGCAAAAGCGGGTATCATAATTATATCAACCCCATTAGGCGCTATGAAACCACGAGCAATAGCAATTGCCTTCACTGTCTGGTTAACTGCCCCTGCACCCACAGCTTGCAGTTCTGCTGATCCCGACTCTCTCAAGATTGCAGCAAGTGCACCGGCTACTGATTTAGGGTTTGATTGAGCAGCTACTTTGAGTACTTCCACCTAGTTTTCCCCCTTTTTTCCGCATCGGTTGTTATATGTCTTGATATGGTTATATCTTCGACCTTCAACAGATAATTCCTGCATGGCGGGGGTTTACTTGATGTATTTATATTTTACGACTTTTTTCTTAATAGTTCTACAGCTTCCTTGGCTGCCTGTTGTTCAGACTCTTTCTTGGATTTTCCACTCCCTGAACCCAGCAGCTTTTTATTCAAATAGACACCTGATGTGAAGCGTTTATTATGATCAGGCCCCGTTTCCGAGATAAGTTGATAGGACAACCGGTCACTGCCCCTGCGCTGGATTACTTCCTGTAAAAATGTCTTATAATCACTGGATACACCCTGCACGGTTTTTTCAATTTCCTCTTGAAAAAGGGACCATAAAAAACTACAAGCCTTTTGCCAGCCCTGATCCAGGAAAACTGCTGCGGTCAAAGACTCAAAAGCATCAGCCAGGATCGATGCCCGTTCTTTTCCTCCGGATATGGCCTCCCCTCGGCCGAGTCTTATATGTTCACCTAAATCCAACTCCCGCGCAAGACCTGCCAGAGAAGACTCACAGACAACAGCTGCTCTTGTTTTAGTTAGCTCTCCCTCCGTAGCCTCCGGGTAATGTTGATAAATGTAATATGCCACTGCAGCTCCTAAAACAGCATCACCTAAAAATTCCAGACGCTGGTTGTGCTGATCTTCTTCCGGGTGTTCTGCCAGGTAAGATGGGTGAATCATAGCTAATTTCAGCAGTTCCGGTTGTTTAAAATATACATCAAGCTTCTTTTGTAATTGATAAAGGTCAGGTTCCATTTCTAATGCCTCCCGGGAACTACTTAAACACATAATTATGAGTCCCGGTGCCAGGCCCGGGACCCCATTTATTGACGATCTCTGATATAGTCTACAACCTCTCCTACAGTCTGGATTTTTTCCGCCTCTTCATCGGGAATCTCCAGATCAAATTCCTCTTCGAAAGCCATGATCAGTTCCACAATATCAAGAGAATCGGCATTCAATTCTTCAAAAGATGTTGTGGCAGCTATTTCTTCTCCTTCGACACCGAGTTGCTCTGTGATAATGGATTTCACTTTTTCGAAAATTCCGTGTCCATTCAAGCCGCTCATTTTCTCTCACCTCCTCATAAGCAATTTAACTAAAATCATTTTAAACAGCCATCATAAATTGTCAAGTCTTTTCCAAGGATTCCAGTTATCTTACTTACTCCAGCCCTCTTCTCATCATACCCAACAAATCGCTCGTAACTGCTTGATGGGCATAGTGAACAGCATTTTTTACGGCACGCGCCCGGGATGTTCCATGGCAAATAATACTGATTCCATTAACCCCTAACAGAGGAGCACCCCCGTACTCACTGTAATCCATCTTTTTTGCCATCTCTTTTAAACCAGGTTTTACTAGAATGCCGCCAAATGCACGCAAGGGGTTCTTAGTCAGCTCTTCTTTGATCATGCCCATCAAAGCTGTTGCAATACCCTCCACAGCTTTTAAGGTTATATTGCCCACAAAGCCATCACAAACAACAACATCAACACCTGCTGTCATCAGCTCACGGCTCTCCACATTACCGGCGAAGTTGAGGTCCCCTGCATCCTGTAAAAGCTGATGAGCTTCAATAACCACCTCATTGCCCTTACTGGACTCACTCCCCACACTGAGGAGCGCTACCCGCGGATCTTCTATCTTTAATACACTCTTGGCAAATGCACTCCCCAAGTAAGCAAACTGAACCAGTTGCCGCGCTTTGGCATCTGCATTGGCCCCGGAATCGATCAACACCCTGGGCAGTCCGTCAGGGCAAGGTAGAACTGTGGCAATACCCGGACGCTCTATACCAGGTATGCGCCCCAACTCAAAAAGCGATGCAGCCATCATAGCACCGGTATTTCCCGCAGACACAAAGGCAGCAGCCTGTCCGCTCTTCACCAATCTGGCTGCCACAACAAGTGATGCATCCTTTTTCCGGCGCACGGACTTAGCGGGGTGCTCACCCATGCCGATACTCTCACTGGCGTGAACCACAGAGATTAGATNATNATGGATAGCTGTATTTTCTTAATTCTTCCCGCACCTGTTTTTCCGAGCCAACCAGAATAACTCCAATCCCATCGCTGATTACAGCATCGACAGCACCCTTGACAATTTCCTCAGGTGCATAATCACCACCCATGGCGTCAACTGCAATCATCCTCATCAAATCACCTCTCATAGAAAAAAAGACAAGCAGGGATTCTACCTCTTGTCTTTGCTCATTGCTGGATACTGTTTATGGCTTAGTTTTTTTTATGACTTCTCTGTCCCTGTAGTAACCACATTCTTCACAAACAGTGTGTGCTCTTTTAGGTTCATGGCACTGCGGACAGGATACAATTGTAGGCCCACTGACCTTAATTGCCGCTCTCCGCGTATTTTTACGGGATTTAGATGTTTTTCTTTTTGGAACCGCCATTTGGACAAACCCCCATCATTATTTTGAATTCTTGTTCTGATCCTCAATAAGTTGACCTAATACCGCTAACCGCGGATCGATCTCCTCTCTCTTACAGCTGCACTGCTGGATATTGAGATCACAGCCACATTGTGAGCACAACCCCCTGCATTCCGGTCTGCAGACGGGCTTCATCGGCAGCATCAGCTGTAGTGCCTCTCTAATAGTACCGGAAAGATCAATTTCGTCACCACTGTAAAACTGCAGCGGCTCATCCTTCATGTCCTGGGGAATATCCTCTCCCTCCCGATAAAAGTTTTCTGCGAAGGGAACATTTAAATTGAAAGAAAAGTTTTTCAAGCAAAGACTGCAGATCAGATCCACTTCTCCTGTAATCTTACCCCGGACATAGATCCCCTCTCCGGTATTTGTGGCCTCACCCTCAACAGTGAGGTCCCGGAAATTGATTTTTTGACCAGAGATATCAAGTGAATAATTCGGCACACTGCCCAAGAACCCTTCACTGCGAGATTTAACTTTCCGTAGTTCACCCACATCGATTAT
>JGI24500J29687_10017237_pt1 | contig 13090 bp, 15 predicted proteins | sample BioPla2RNA1_FD_29687 | JGI IMG/M metagenome (IMG submission 29687) | reverse complement strand
CCGCAGTGCTTTGCCCCTTTCTAAAACGGCATGTTGCCCGGGCTCCTGATCCCGCCGTTCGCCAAAAAATGTCATCTCTCTCTCCATCTGTCCACCAACGACCTAAAGCTTTACAAATCTCTCTTTCAAAACTACTTCCTTTCATTTTCCTTTTTCCTTTCTTTCTTTCTTAGTCAAATAAACTCGCTGCTTTTCTCTCTCTCACACGAGGTAGAGGCATTCCTGAAAAAGTTCCACTAAAAAACGAATCCCATTTTCTTCTGCCCGCTCCCGATAAAAAGGATTCTATTTTATGCTCTTTGCAAAAATCATAAAAAACCTCCGGGTGATACGTTGGAACAGAAAGAGAGAGAGGCTTCGTCTTTCTATGAGGCAGAACCACCAATTTTTTCCAAAACTCCAACTCCCCATTTTTCAAAGCTTCCCGAATCAATTTATATTTTTTATGATGACGCGGAATCTTATTATTCACATAATCAATCGCCCCTTTTTCACTCACCCCTTTAATCCCGGGGACTCCATCCGTAGTGCAGCCTCCAAGAGCCTTGACGAATCCCCATTGACTCGGAAAAATCCCTCTCTGAGCCTTTAAAGTTTTGGGAGTGTGCAGAATATCCCGCTGCGGATCGTACCAAGAAACATGATCCGTTATAGCCTGCCAGAGGTCGCTATCTCCAGTAACCATTATCCCCTTTTCTTTTTTCTCCGTCAAATAAGCCGAGGTCCAAGCAAGGAGATCATCCGACTCCAAACCCCGCTGAGAATATACGGGCATCCCGATTGATGGGAGAATCTCGAAATGTAATTTATTCACCTGCCTATACATTGCTCGAATCTGCTCCCATTCTTCCTCGGTGCGATTGCAGGCTCTTCTTTTTTTGTATCTTAAAAAGTCCCTCGTCCTATAGGACTCTTTCGAATCTACGAAAACCATTACCTGATTGCTCCGCAGAATCGGCAAAGAACAAATATGAAGAAGCTGCTCAAAAAACCCGAATAAAATTCCAGTGGGGATATCGTCCGCAGAAAATCCTCGCATCGAAAAGCGAGCCCGATGAGCCAAATAAAGAAGATCAATTAAAATCCACGTCTTCTGCATATCTTTTCTTCCTATTTAGGATTCCTGCCTGCCTTATGGAGTTCCAACATTCTGCTGCTATGGTCCGAAGTTTTGCAATGGATTCAGAGCTTTCTTCAACTGTAGCAATTAGCTTTTCCCGAGTTAAAGTGACTCCAAATTCCGTGGCTACAATTGAATTCTTCTTTTTCTCCCACCAACTTTCCTGAACAAGATAATCGATGCAGCCCCCTATATCATCGATTCCGTAGCTTGGATAAATATCCATGGCCACTTCATGCGCTTCTCCAGTGAGCCGGTTTTTCTTGATCTGAATTTTGGCCTGCACTCCAATAGTTCTATTTTTACCTCGAATGTTCTTTTTGATCTTTCCGCAAAGAGACATCCAAATTTCAAGAGTGGCATAGAAACGCAAAGCCCTGCCACCTGAGCGGGTTTTTGTCTCAAAACCCATTCCAAGATTGTCCCTTGTCTGAGAAAGAATAATCAGAATGGAACCTGTTTCCCGAAGTCCCTTTAATGCCTTTCTGAGGCCTTCTGAATTTTTCTTCGCTTTCCCATCGCCGTAAGAACCCGCTGCCGTTTTTCCCTTCTTGAACGCTTCTTTATGTTGGAGGAATTTTTCTTCTTCCGCTGCAGATGAAAGCCCGTCCATTGAATCCAAAACGTAAATAAAAGGTCTCTGCTCTCTTTTAGCCTGCTCCAAAGCGTCATCCAAATGGTAATAGAATTCCTCAATTGTGGATGAAAATAAGGGGGCCTCAAACTCAACATCTTTACCAGGAGGCTCTATCTTCTCAGCGACCTTTTCTCCGAACAAAGCAGGAAGGTCTATTAGACATCCATCTTCTACATTATCATAGATGAAACGAAAATTTTTAAAATGGGAATGCCTTGCCGCTTCTGCAAAACAGGTCATAGATAAAAATGTCTTTCCAGAGGCTGAGTCACCCACGAAAAAAATATATTTGCCCTCGGGGAAAGCCCCTCCTGCGGTGTTCGTACAAGCCAGATTTAACAGGGTCGAGCCACTTGAAAGACATCTTGCTATCTTCTCTGGCTCCGGTTTTTTTGTTTTTTGAGCAGCCTCTATAATCTGCTCGCTTTTCTCTTTTGTCTTCATTTTCGTTTTAAGAGGGGAGCCCCCGAAGAGGCTCCCGTGTTTTGATTAGTTTGATGTTGTTATGCTATGTACTTGTTTTCCCTCCTTTAGAGAATGTTTAGTCCCAATCATCATCGTCATCATCATCTCCCCAATCATCATCATCTTCCTCGTCATCATCATCTTCCTCGTCCTGTTTTGCAGGCTTGGTCGATGCTTTTGATTTCAGAGGCTTTTTAGGAGTTTCTTCGTCCTCGTCATCATCATCTTCCTCGTCCTGTTTTGCATGCTTGGTTGATGCTTTTGGAAGTGTTTTTTTAGATGGATGATCAAAAGGAATGTCATCATCTTCCTCATCATCATCTTCCTCTGTTTGAAGGAATAGAGAATTCAATTTTTCATAATCCATTACCACAAACATCTCATCCAGATTAACTACCTTGGAAAAAATTTCATCCTCATCCATCTCGTCCCGGTCGACAAACTCAATTTTAGTTGCTTCCAGATATTTTTTCCCTGCATAAGTCGCCTCTGAAAAACGAACCTTCAAAGTTTTGCCTGCATCGGTTACATCGAAAAAATTGGCTATTTCTTCCTCGTCCGATTCTTGGATTTCCTGCTCCAATTTATTGTAGAACTTGCCTACAGAAAGGGCAAAAATAGCAATCTTGTCCGGGTCATCCGGATGTAGTATATTGAATGCCACATATCTCTGGGGTCGCAGGGATTTAATAGCATCCTCGTTTTTATCGTACTCCTTGGAGAGTTTCTGAATCTCTTCACATATCGGGCATTTCTTCCCAATTGTCGTAGGACATACAACCGACTTTCCATCAGCTCCAATGCCGTGATGGATTTTAAAGGGATGCTGATACCAAACGACTCCCGCTGCCACTCCGTTAGGGTGATTTTTACTCGTTGTTTCATAGGGCACCACGTCAATGAGGTACCTGCCTCTCTCCTTTGGTTCCCATATTTCTACTCCTTCCCGGAGGCGAAACCAATTCCCACCGCCATTGGTTGGAGTTGTAGATTTTTTGATTATTTCATCCCGTGACAGACGGATTCTTTTACTTCTTTTATTTCTTTTACTCATGCTGTCTTTTGCTTTTGTTTGTTTTATCTTTATCTTCCAGAGTCCTCACCCACGCTCTTCCTATCATGCGGGATACAATATAAACCCAAATGATCGATAGGAAAAAAATCGAGGCCCCTTTAAATGTAAAAAGATTATCCATTGGAAATAGTTCCCCGTTTGCGGAGTTTCGTTTGTTCTATCACCTTCGCTCCCCTTTTATTTTTCATCTTTTCCCAAGCCTCCACTAAGTTCCTTGGAACTGAAGGCCCTGCAAAATACTGTTGGCCGTGAAGCGTTACTAAAAGTTCAATCATCCTCTTTTTATGTTGAAACGCCTCTACCGCCTCATCCAGAATGATGCTTTCTGCTTTAGCTTCTAACCACTTTTCATAGGCTTCCCGATAGGAGGCGGAAACTTTAACAGCCGTATCTATAGCAGCTTCTGTCACCTTTTGGATGCCAAAACTTTCAGGGTCAGTTCTGGCTCTCGTTTGGAGCTGAGCATAAAGAACATCGAGCCTAAATTTACTCATATCCATTTCCTTCTTCGCTTCAGCGGCCTGTTCTGCCCACTTAAAAAATTTCTCGGCCTGCGTCGCTGCGGCAAGGTCAAGTGCGGTCACATCAATCTCTAAGTCTGCTTCGAACTCATTCTTTTTCATACTCTATATCATCCTCTATTTTATTATAGGGTTTTAGCCCTCAAATTTTTTCAGTGATCCTCAGATTCCTTCAATTATTTCATAGCAGGCAAGAGCTAAACCTGCTTCTTTTGAGTCGTAAAAATTATCTGCAAAAGCATCTATCACTAAAGCCGCTCTTGCGTTTTTCCCTCCCAAAAGACAAGCTCTGGCATAACCCAAAACAGCATGGCGCACTTGCTCCGGCTCCGTTTTAATGGCTTTTAGTAAGTTGGCTACTCTGGACCATTTCTCACCTTTAATAAGAGCTCGACAAAGGTCGATTACCTCTTTTTCATCTGGGTCATTTTTAACTGCATCCTCTCGGTCACCCTCAGGGAGATTTAAAATTCGATCCAAAATAACCAAAGCCTTACGGGCACTTCCTGCACTTGCTTCAATGATATCCTCAATCAAATCCTCAGTCAGCTTCTCTCCCTCTCTTTTCAGGATGCGCATAATAAGTTTTTGCAGTTGCTTCCTCTTGAGCAACTCAACCGATAATTGGCAGCACCGATTTTTAATGGTTGGAATAAGCTTCTGCGGGTCGGTTGTGCAGAGAATAAAATAAACATGCTTTGGTGTATCCTCCAGAATTTTCAGAGAGGCATTCTGAGCGTCCTTAGTCATCTGGTGAACCTCGTCTAATAGCCAAATTCTGGTCGTTCCTCCGGTCGGCGCTAAGTGCATCTGCCGGGCGATCTCCCGTATAGTGTCCACTCCTCGAAAATCCGAACAGTTTAGCTCTTGAAAATCCATTTCAGAGCAGGAAAGTTCCTTCTGTAAAATCCTCGCAAGCGTCGTTTTGCCGCATCCACTTGGTCCCTGCAAAAGCAGAGTATGAGGAATCGTTTTCCGCTCCAACATGTTTATCAACGTTCGTATTGTAGCTTCATTCCCTATTATCCCCTTCAAACTCGAAGGACGATGTTTTTTATATAATTCAGATTCCATAAAATTTCTTTCCTCTCTCTCTGTTTTGTAAACTATATTACTGGTCTTGGCAGGCTATTCTTTTCACATGCCAGATGGCTTGGTCCCGATCCCAATTGAAACTCCTATCATCATAGTAAAAATCTCCAAAGATTTTCCGACAATCTTTCAATCCCTGTTTTTCCTCCAAAATGTTTTCATTCACTCCATCAAAAGTGAGTCCGTAAAATTTCAAAAATCGGACTGCTTTTTCTAACTGCTCCCCTTGTCGGCAGGTGTTCAAAATTACTTTGTGACCTGCTTTCTGAGCCTCCACAAAAGCCCATATTAAATCACAGTCAGCTTCTCCAATCTCAGGCCATTTATCTGCCACCAAAGTGCCATCAAAATCCGTTACTAAAATCATTCCTTAATTCCTTTCTTATCGGCCCAACTTCCGTTTATCGGAGAGGCTTCAATTTCAACCGTGAGCGGTATATTTATCCACTTCCAACGCTCTCGGAGCCGCTCTATCATTATCTCTTTCGCTAAAGGGACAAATTCTGCCATCTCATTATCGGGCACATCCGCCACGATGGAGTCATGAATCTGTCCCACTATTTTTGCTTGCATCTTTCTTTTTTTCAAATCATGCCGAACAAACCAGATCAAAGCCTGAAGTAAGCAATGAAAGGCGCTTCCCTGTACAGGGTAATTTATTATTTCATTTCTGCGCATATGACCTTGGCAGATAAAACCAGTCTTGGTCAAAAGGTATCCATTTTTCTGATACGCCCGGAACCAATCTTTTTTCCACTGATTGTAGGTGGGGAATCGCTTATTCCAGAAAAAGTCTTCCACCTTTTTCAAGTGCTCCTCAAAGCCAGAGAGATTTTTTATTCCCTTTTTTGCAAGATGCCGTCGCATGGAGCTGCCGTCCCTAAGTTTTAGTTTCATCTGCTTCGTTGCCTGCCAAAGGGAGGCCGCACAATGCCGATACCAGTCCCCATAAAACTGCGGGAATACGAACATATTTTTTCCGCAGTACCGAATCTGTTTAATCCTCTTTCTATCTTCTTCATCGGTCGGGTTGCTCATCTCACTTTTTGGTAAAGCGAAACATTCCATCGCCATATCCCTATGGAGGTCTTTTGTAGGGTCAGAAATGTATTCTATCATCCGGGGATCTTTATGATAGCAGGCCGCGATGCAAACCTCAATCCCACTATAGTCCATCTCCACTAAATGCCCGTTGGGACGTGGAATAAATGCTCTCCGAACCATCTTCCCAAGCTCAGGATTTCTCACAGGTAAATTCTGAAAATTGGGAGAGTCAGAGGAAGAACGAAAGGTGCGGGTCGTATGTAAATTGAAAAATGGATGGAGGTATCCTCCCACAATCTCCCGTCGTATGCCCTGAAGATAGGTTGTATGGATTTTCTGAAGCTTTTTGATCTCCAAATAATCCCGCACAAAAGGGAGGTCAATCGAACTCAAGGTGGCTTCATCTGTTTTGTATCTGCCAGAGGCCGTGAGAGCAGAAGATTTATATTTTAGAACATCAAAAAGAACCTTTCCAAGTTGGACGGCAGAGCCAAAATTGGTCTTAGCTCCATAAACCTTCCTCCACTCTTTGGCAACTTCATTCTGCTTCAAATTCGTTTCCAAATCCTGAATTTTTTGGCTCATTTTTTTGATAGTCCGATCAAGATACTCAACATCCATCCGTATTCCATCACCTTCCACTTTTGCAAGGGCCTTAGCCCCTTCCATCAAAAGCTTCACCGCCGTCTTAGTATAGGGGATCATTCTATTTCCTCCCCCTTCTCAAATTCCTCTCTCTGTTTTTCCATTACTTTGTATTCCAGTAAACTATCCAACCCATTATAAAGGAGTAATTCATCCTCATCCAATTCCTCTATTCTATTCAATTCGTTTGAGTATTTTGTTTTTAAATAAGGCTCAATGTGGGAAGCGTAATCCGCTATGCCAAGCAGGACGAAAGCTTGAAATTTTATTGAGGTTATGCCTCTGCGATTATCCAAACAGTGGGCCGCAAGCATGGTGTCCCAAACCCATCCAGCCACAGAATATCCCAGTTTCGCCCTCGTCCATCGTTCCTCAAATTTCAGATTGCTCGCTACCTTTTTCAACTTCGGATTCCTCAACACTTTTGCGAGTGCTTCTTTGAGAGATTCCTTCATCTTAAAAGCAAAAGTCAAATTCCCTTCGTAACAAAAAGAACAACTCACAATCCTTTGTAAATCCGAGTCTGGTTTCAATCCCGTGGTTTCATAATCAAAAGCGAGAATCCCTTTTTTCTTCGCCAAATCCTCCAAAAGTAATTTCGCCTCTTTGGAGTCGTGAATTATTTCTACCTGATGCTCCAACTCTTCCAAAGGGACCACGTTTAAACGCTCTCTACGCCTCTTTAAAATATTTTTAAGTTGAGAGGAATATATCAGCCGCCAAATGGGATCATCCTTCTGTTTTAGCATGTCTCTAGGATGGTATGTTGGACAAAGCCAAGCATTCCTTTTTTCCAAAGGTATACTCCACCCTACCCAACGTTCAAGGGCTCCAATATCTTTCTTCCAAACGCCAGACAAAACAGACTCTAAAGCGAGCTTCCCAAGAGGCACTATCACTTTTGGTTTCAATTTCTCAATGGTCTTTGTGATTGTAGGTTGGCAGCATGAAGCGAAAGCAGTTACAAACTTTCCATTTTTAGGCCGGCATAAAACCGCATTCGTGTACCAGGAATCTTCCAAAGGCGAACCAAGACGATTTAGAATCTCCCGGAGAAAATCTCCATCTTCCTCCTGTAAATGCGCTCCCTGTCGATCATCTTCCGCTGAAGGAAAATCTCCAATAAATAAAATTTTTGTTCTCCCTTCCCCGCTTGGTTGCATCTTTGGTGAGATGCAAGTCTGGGCTAATCCGCAGCGACCACATTCTGCTATTCTCTTTACCGGCATTGAGGCTCGCTCATAAGCCCTAAGATCAAATAAACCTTCCATTCCCTTTTTATTCCTCTACGGACTCTTCTATATCTTTGGCTTCTCGGGATTCCCATTTTGGGTTCTTGTTGAGAATTAAAGCGGAAATGAAATGGATGTCATCCCTCTCTATTCTCGCAATCTGATCATTAACGATCATTTTTAGATTCTTAGAGATCATGGTGCGCAGGAAAGCAGGGTTTATGCAAAAAGTAAACTCTGGTCCAGAATAAAGAACCTCTTTTTGCTCTTTAAACCATCCATTTTCTTTCTCAGTTAAAATCGTGAGGCGATTCTCTCCCAAAAAAATTTCCACTCTACTATCAGCATTCCCCGTAGCTGCGATTGAGGGATTCATTATCTCTGCCCGGGAAAGAATCTCTTCCATATTTTCAGGCAACTCCACTTCTACGCCGTCTTGTTTGAGCATCTTTTCAAATATCTCTTCGCTAAAATAATCGGACGTATTGCAAACACAAGAAATTCTCAGATCTCCGCCATCAGTCTTGAAATGAATCCAGCCCTCTTCTTCTGAAACAGAAGCCTCTTTCAAGGGGTACTTTGAAAGACTCTTGATAATAGCATGATGAATCTGAACTTCCCGTTTCAATCCTGTCTGAAAACTGGCTCTAAAATACTGAAACCCATCCACCGCTTCCACTATATTTTCAGTAATGTGAACATGGGTTATTTTCGGTTTAGTCTCATCTTTTCCGCAAACTCCCGAAGCCGATAACATATGTGGAATCAATTTATCAGAGAAAGAATAAAATTTCCCCGGATCAGGAACATTCTTATATGGCAGCAGAATCTCTTCCATCATTCTCAATCCCGCTATTCTCTTTTTTCCTCTCACAATCAATTCCCCTTCCTTGGATTCAACCCGCAAAACATCATCCGGGAAACGTTTAAAAACCTCTAAAAGGTCTCCCGCCAGAATTGCTCCCGTGATCTTCTCTCCAAAAGGAGAAGGCTGACGGGTGAGGATTTCTCCGGAGAAAGAAATAAGCTCCCCACCTTCAAACACTATAGTATCTGATTGCGCCAATATCGGAGCTGCCATCACTGCCAACATCGCGTTCTCAATCCTTGAAAGGACTTCCATTCTATTTACTTCTATTTTCATTTTTTTTACTATGGTTAAAATTATTTTGCTCCCTGATTCTGCCTCTCTTCCTTGGCCTGTTTTCTCAGCTCCCGGCGCTCCAATATAATCCGATGGAATTTATCATAACCGCCGCTCGCATCCTTTGGGATATAAACGTAACTGAGAAGGACATTTTGCAATTTGATCATTTTCATATCGGAAGATTGAGCAGCCATATATAGTTTTGTTGTTTTCATAAACTCCTTATAAAATGGATTGCTCAAAAAACTGAAATTTTCGAGGCCATGGTAACAGCCTCTGCATAATCTCAAAAAACATTTTGTTCACTTTAAATCTCATGAAGTAATCATTGCAAACGCCCCGCACCAATTTATTCTCAATAATGAGGCAATCTTTCCGCTTTTCAAAAAGGTTTTCATGAGCTCGATCAAGCTTATAAGTCAAAGGCTCCGTACGAAAACTTGACTCCCCCAAAGCTATCCCAAGTGAATGAATATATTCTTCCAAAGTTTTTCTAATCACAGGGGAAAGGCTTTCGTAATGATTTCCCTTTGCTTTTGCAACTTCTGCTTTTTTTGTCGAGAAAAAAATTTGGTGAGGGGACTTTAAAAAATTCCAAGAGCCATCAATATTCTTCCTTGGAATAAGTAGTTTTCCATACACAGCTTGCTTCATCCATGTCGCAGAATCGCAGGAATACCAAGGATAACGCTGCAAAAAAGAAATTTTCGTCACTCCGAACCCATGAAGTTTTACTTTTGGATTTCCTTCTGAATCACAAACGTATCTCATACATTGGTCCAACCAAATTCTATGATGGGCCCTTGCTCCTATACCATTTTTCCTTGGTGATAAACCAATATACGGGCTTCCAAAATCTAAATATCGCTGCAACCACTCCCAACCATCCAACTGATGAAATACCGGAATGACCTTTGATTTTGGCAAGCCTGCGGAAAGCATTTTAAGATAATTTTCCCATCCCTCTTCGCAAGCTTTTTGTATAGCCTCTTTTGTCAACTCCCCTTTATCTTTGATGCTTCCGGGAATCACGTCTAAGGCGACTATAACCTGGAGATCATCTTTATATTTCAGACAAAACCTGATATACTCATCCAAATCTACACTAAGCCCGCTTTTCCATACGCTGAAGGCTCCAGAGTCTATCATCAAGTTTTCTAAGTATTTTAAGTTGGAAGACTCTGCATTCATAAGCTAAACCATTCCCTTGCTATACTTCCACCGAAAGCTTCATAAGCCTTGCAGGTTTCATTATATTCCTGAGAACCACGACTCAAAATTTCAGATCTAATGCTAAGCCCATATCTCGCCGCCTTTTCCCTAAACATAGCATCCAAACGAAAACCATTATTTTCAAACGCAACCCATTTCCTAAAACAAGGTTTACATTTCCCGCATTCATTAAACTTATCTGTATGAGCTTCATGCTCTGGTGTGTAACAGGAAAAGGATTCAGAAGCTAACTCCTGCAATGAAATCTTTTTACTTTTACAAGCAGCCACAATCTGCGTTTTAGTCATCATCTTTAAAGGGGCCAAGACCTGAATATCTCTTCCAGTGGTCCAATGCTGAGGTTCCCATAGGTAGGAAAGAATTTGAGAAGAGAATTTTAGGAACACAGAAGACTTATCCAAAACCCTATCACCAGCCGTGGCGCCAATGTAGATAATATCGCCATACATTGAAGCTATCGAAACTAAAATCAAATTCCTCATAGGAATAATTTTATCCTGCCGCTCCCATTGACCTAAGTCAATATCTATAACTTCACATCTTTCCGGAAGCCGCTGCATCTCTGCTTCACTATATCCCGTATGCAAATTAAAATAAAGTAGTTTAGATTTTGGATAGAGCTTCGATAAGGCCACACTATCCATTCCACCGCTAAATAGAATCACTTCTCCTGTAGAGTAATTTTCTTTTTTCATAAATTATCCTTTGATAAGAGCTAAAAATTCGGCCTTCACTGAAGCATTCTCACGAAAAACCCCCTCCAAAGAAGACGTTACCATTATTGAATTTTGTTTTTGCACGCCCCGTGAAGTCATGCAGAAATGTTGAGCTTCCAAGAGACAGGCCGCACCAAGAGGATTAAGATGAGTCATTAAAGCTTCGGTTACATTCTGAGCTAGCCTTTCTTGTATCTGCAAACGGCGGGAAAAGATTTCCAAAATTCTTGCAAGTTTGGAAATCCCTACGACCTTACCGTTGGGAATGTAGGCGATATGGGCCTTCCCAAAAAATGGAAGCATATGATGTTCGCAAGTTGAGTAAAATTCAATCTCCTTTAAAAGAATCATCTGGTCACTTGTATCATCTTCAAAAACTTTTAGCACATCTTCCACTCGCTGTCCATAGCCAGAGAATAAATGGTCATATGATAGAATTACCCGCTTAGGAGTCTCTCGTAAGCCTTCCCTGTTTGGATCATCTCCTAAATATTCAATCAGATTTTTAACATCCTGTATAGCCTTCTGTGCTTGATGTAAACTCCGTCCGTTATAAAGTCCCAGATCATCCATAAAATTGATGTTTTCAGTTGGCTTCACTGAATCTTTAGTATTTTCTGTGTTTGAATTGATAGTCTCCATTTTTGATTTTCTTTTACAAAGTCCACCGCAGGCCCATAATCCTCAGAACAAGGTTGGATATAATAATGTTTGAACCTATCCCCCAAAAGTTCTGGGAGTCTGAACAATAAATGATTCCCCTTCCCCTTGGAATCATAAACGACCTTTAATTCATCCCCTCTCCAATCCTTATTGGCAAAATAGGAAGGACAGTCTGGATCAATTCCAAGCTTCGGGCTAACAGAAGTCCAAAGCCCGTGCTCCTCCCTCAAATATCGGTAGGAGACATCGGCGCTCATTCTTCCATTGGTTTCCAAAGAAATTTTATTTCGTGGGAAGAAATTTCTTAAAACCAAAACCAATAAATTATAATTCTGCAGAGTCGGTTCCCCGCCAGTAATAACGAGCAAAACCGAATCCCGGCCTTCCCTGCATCCCCTCAATAAAGATTCTATGCGGTCAATTAAGAATTCAGCTGACACCGAAAAACTTCCTCTGCAAGTTTTTGAATCCGGGGTATCGCACCAAGGGCATGAAAGATTGCATCCTGCCAAACGTATAAAAATCGCCGGAGTACCTGCCCAGTATCCCTCCCCTTGGAGGCTGTAGAAAATTCCGGATATATTAAATTTCATATGCTACTCAGCAAAAAAAGTGCAGGTATTGCCTTGGCTTTCCTGTATAAAAACCTCTACAACTCTGGGCGATAAATCTTCCTCTGGAAAATACTCAGTTGCAGAAGCGGGGTATAAAGTGTAGATCAATTTTTGAACTTCCTCCGCTATCCATTGCGCTATATTTTCCGCTGTGGGATTTTTTCCATCCCCCAAAACATCGTTTAAATAATGATGGTCCAGTCTTTTTATAACTTCTGAAATGAAGGAAAAATCTAAAATCATTCCATCCTCATTCAACTCCCTTCCTTCCACTTTTACTCCCACAATCCAGTTGTGGCCATGCAACCTGGAGCATGGAGAGGCATACCCTCCTAAAGTCAGTTTATGACAGCCTGCTATTTCCATTCGTTTTTCTATAACCCATTTTTTTCTACTCATAATTTTTTGATTGGTGTTTTCATAACGTTCCATGAGCCTTTCGGTCTCTATTTTATTATCGGGTTTTACCCCCTCAAATTTTTTCATTCCCCAAAAAATTTTTCAGAAATTTTACAACATGGAACAGGTGAAGGGACGACCCAGTTTTAGGCACTGCCCCACGTAGAGGCAGCGATCAATCTGGAAATTATCTTCCCGAAGCACAATCCAATTCAATCTCATTATTCCCCGCCCCCTTTCCTCTTTCGTTTGATTTAATCCAAGCATCCCCGTAACGTGGGAGAGTTTTCTTTTATCTTCTGAAAAATTCCGCAGATCCAAAAGCGTCTGATTATAGGAAGCGGCGTCAGCCTGAGTCGGAGCAATTACCAAGCAGTGCCTTTCTTGACTTAATCTGCGCAGAGCTTTCCAAGTTGCATTGACTTGATCCCGTGATGAAAGATGCCCAGTGCCTGGCTCGTTTGCCAAAATATCAGCATAGTCTATA
>JGI24500J29687_10023187_pt1 | contig 13114 bp, 13 predicted proteins | sample BioPla2RNA1_FD_29687 | JGI IMG/M metagenome (IMG submission 29687) | reverse complement strand
CTAAAGCTGAAAGAACCCCTATGATATGTATGATCAAGGGGTCACCCTTTCCTTTGTATTCAACTATAAAAGAACTGACCACCAGAAACAGGGCAGCCACAGCCAGGAGAGCGATATCCTGAGTGCTCAGCAGCTGTTCTCTGTACAATTCCAGGCTGCCGGCACCAAGGATCAACCCGGGAAAAAGCGGCAAAAGAAAAGACCTGCGGGCTTGATTCTGCTCTGGCAGATCAGCTCTTAAGGTAAATCCCCCAATTTGAAGTTGGGACCCATTCCGTAGAATTTGTGGTGCTGTAAGGTAATGATTTTCCAGAAGGGTGCCATTGGTGCTGCCCAGGTCTGTGACATAATATTTGTTATCTTGTAAAATAATGCGTGCGTGCCTGTTAGAAACATAGGGGTCAGGAAGACTTACTGCACAATCGCTGCTTCTTCCCAGGACTACCCCTTTTCCCAGCTCCCACCTTTTTCCCTCAGGTACCGCAGCCGATCCTGAACGAAGAACCAAAAGTGCAGCCCTGTTTATTTTCCCACCTGCCCCACGATTGAAAAAAATAACCAGAACAAAAAGACAGATTAACAGCAGTACTAAATATTTCAGAGCTAGAACCACCCAGATCATGGTTTAACTCCCTTCAACTTCGAACAAATTCTCACCGATCAAAAACTGATCCCCGACCTCCAGTTCATACTCTTCGATACGAATTCCATCAACAAAGGTTCCATTCCTGCTTCCCAAATCAATCAAGTGCAAAATATCGCCACGCCTTTCCAGCAAGACATGCTCTCGGGAGGCATTGATATCTGTAAGCACCAGGTGGTTAGTGCTCTTACGACCGATATAGTATGGCTCTCCCCCTTGCAGTAAAATGCTCTTTCCCTGGTCAGGTCCACTGATAATTACTATAGAGTAATTCTTACCGGTAACCCTGCTTTCCTTCTCCTGCTTATCGAAGATCATAGTGTGGTCCATTTTTATCGGTTCTTCAGCGGGCAGTGGTTCTTCTGAAGAAAAAGCAGACTTGATCGCAATCTCTCCAATTTCCAGAGAATCATCCTCAATAAATGCTATCTGTGGCCTTCCGATCAAGGTATACTCCTTCTCTATCGCTTTGTTCTTAACATAACCCGCCAGCTCCTGGCTGAGGGCGTCCTGAAGTGATGCGCTCTTTTGGAAATCCGCTTTTCCCAGACTAATTGTGAAAATATTGGGGGCATAGACCCGGGATACACTCACCCGTCTTTGGATGACCATCTCTCGTACTAATGCCCTGGCCATTTCCACAGGCTGAATAGGCCGATTCCTTTTACGGAAAATACCCTCCCAGAATTTTGTGATCATGGCTTCTAAATCATCTAAACTCATGGTTTCACCTGCTCTCTTCAGTTTTCCTAAAACAGGCCAGGAAAAACCCGTCAGTACCGTGCCGATGAGGAAGCAGCTGTAGAAAACCCTTTTTAGCATCCAACTTGTCACAGCTGTGAACTAAGTGAAAGGGCATGGCTAGCTCCTCAGCTTTAAACCCAGTGTATTCCATTAAAAAAGAGTTGACAACCCCTGTATTCTCTTCGGGCTCCGTAGAGCAGGTACTGTAAAGCAATAATCCTCCTGTCTTCAGGCACTTACTCACCTGTCCCAGAATCTCCAGCTGTTGTGCAGCATGTTGTGATAAATCAGCGCACTCTACCCGCCATCTCAGCTCGGGCCGCCTGCGGATCACCCCCAGGCCTGAGCAGGGCACATCAACCAAAATAAAATCAGCTTTTTCTTCTAATTTATCTTGTAGCTCTCTGGCATCCTGATGCCTGGTTTCTACGATGGTCACCCCTAACCTCCTGCAGGCACTGTCAACCAGTGCCAGGCGGTGTTCATGGACATCAAGAGCCAGGATTCTACCCTCGTTGTTCATCAACTGGGCAAGGTGTGTTGTTTTCCCGCCCGGCCCGCTGCAGGCATCAACAACAAAAGACCCGCAAAGAGGGTTCAAAACAGATGAGGCAATCATTGAGCTCTCATCCTGTACAGCAAATAACCCATCGCGGAAAGATTTCAGCTCCGGCAGAAAAGATCTCTTCTCCACGATAATCCCCTCAGGTATGAGGGCACTGGAACGAACCATCAAACCCTCTCCCCTGAGTTTCTCCATCAGTTGGTCAGGTGTATTTTTTAGAGTATTGCAGCGCAGCACAACAGGTGCCGGCTGATTATTGACCGCACATAGGGCAGCTGTTTCTTCTTTTCCAAATCGCATCAGCCAGCGTTCCACCAGCCATTGGGGATGTGAGTGCTTTATGCTCAAATAGAGTGCTGTTTCCTTCTCGGGATCAGGAAAAGAAATCCCCTCCTTGCTGCGGCTGATGCTGCGCAGCAGGGCGTTTACAAAACCGGCCAACCCGTGAATACCGCGGCTCTTTGCCAGTTCCACCGATTCGCTGCAGACAGCCCTGGCAGGAACCCTGTCCAGATATAGAAGTTGATATACTCCCAACCGCACAATACTGCGGATGATGTAATTCATCTGTGAAAGAGGCACTGTGCTGTGCTGCTCGATCACATAGTCCAATGTACCCTGCCTGCGCAGAGTCCCGTATACTAACTCGGTCAAAAGGGAGATATCGCTGGGCGCCAGGGTCGATCTCCTGGTCAGCTTCCGCAGCTCCAGGTTAGCATAAGCGCCATCCTTCTCTACAGCCAACAGCACACGCAGGGCTGCATCCCTGGCCGGAGAAACCTTACGTCCACTCAATTAATTAAAACCACCTTTACAAGCAGTCCAGGCTCTATCATCCCAGACGTAAACCCTGCGAAATTTTATTCCCCCGTAGATACGCCGCTGCACTCATCCGAGCGCGACCTGCAGGCTGTACCTCTGTCAAAAAAATCCGGCCTCTCCCGGTCTGTACAGAAAAACCGGTTTTAGGGTTAATTTCGACTACTTCACCCGGTAAAAAGCCTGATATCTTGTCCGCAATAACCTGAGAACGCCATAGTTTTAATATTCTTCCTTTTATCACAGTATACGCCCCAGGTTTAGGATTCATACCCCTGATCTGGTTATAAATCTTTGCTGCATCATGGCTCCAGTCAATTTGTTCCTCTTCTCTACGCAGTGGTGGAGCACAGGTTGCGCGGCTGTGGTCCTGGGGATGTCGCGGTGCAGTTCCCTGCTGAATCATGGTTAATGTCTGATCTATTAAAACAGCTCCACGCTCTGCCAGGACAGATGCCATGTCCTCGGCTGTGGCATCTTCAGGGATTTCTGCTTCCTCCTGGAGGATAATATCTCCCGCATCCATCTCTTCAGACAGATACATGCTTGTAATACCGCTCACCTGCTCCCCATTCATAATCGCTCTCTGGATAGGTGCAGCTCCGCGGTATCTTGGGAGCAGTGAGGGATGAAGATTGATGCATCCCAGAGGTGGCAGATCAAGAACCTCAGATGGCAGCAGCATCCCATAGGCAACAACAACAATCAGATCTGGTTTAAGGTCATATTTATCGATGATTTCTATCAATTCCTGAGGGATTGCCGGTTGGTAAACAGGTACAGTATGCCCTGAGAGAAATTCTTTCACAGGTGGGGAAGCGATTTTCCTGCCGCGGCCGCGCCGCCGGTCAGGCTGGGTGACAACCCCCAACAGCTCCCATTTGTTTTCTATTATATGCCCTAATGTAGGCAAGGCAAATTGCGCAGTACCACAAAAGAGAATTTTCAATTGTTTTGCCCTCCTCATGACTCCTGGCGGCTGATTTTTATAGCTTTATCAATAAACAGAATGCCATCCAGGTGNTCGATCTCGTGCTGCAAGGCACGCGCTCCTAATCCTTCAGCTGTAACCACCTGCTGCTGGCCNTGGCGGTTGAGAGCTCGCACCCTGACTCTGGCCGCTCTGCTGACCTCTCCTGCCACACCGGGGATACTCAAACACCCTTCGATACCCAGCTCTTCACCCTCCTGAAATATTATTTCAGGGTTGATCAGTTCCCAGACACCTTCTCCTACATCCACTACTACGATCCTCTTGGAAACCCCGACCTGAGGTGCAGCCAGACCCACGCCATTGGCCTTGTACATGGCCTCTTTCATGCGATCAAGCAGTTTCTTTATTTTTTTGTTTATCACTGTCACCTCACGGCACTTCTGCCGCAGCACCGGTTCACCGATCTCTACTATTTTAAGAGCAGCCATCAAATTTGCCTCCTCACATTATCAAAAACCAAAGGGATCCACTTCCACATTAATTATAACACTATTACTTTTGCGATAAACAGCCAGACAGCTGTCAATCTTAGACCTGACTTTGCGGCAGTTTCCTTTCAGCATGACCTGATACCTGTAGTAACCCTTGACACGCAGGACAGGAGCCGGAGCGGGTCCCAGAATATCAATCTGATCCCACTTTAATGTATGCTTTAGATGCTCAGCAAGCTGAACAGCACCACTTAACACCTTTTCTTCGTCCTTCCCGCTCAAGCGCACTCTGATCAAATCGCCAAAGGGTGGATACCCCAAGGAGCGTCTTCTATAGGCTTCTTCCCGATAAAAGAATTCGTCACCCCCCAGACAGGCGGTTCTGATGCTGTAGTGGTTCGGATTTAGTGTCTGCACCACAACCTCCCCTGGTGTTGCCCCACGCCCCGCCCGTCCGGATACCTGCTTCAGCAGTTGGAAGGTGTGCTCCGCAGACCGGTAATCGGGAAGGTTTAAAGACAGGTCGGCATTGAGAACCCCCACCAGAGTAACACCCGGAAAATCATGCCCTTTGGTTACCATCTGTGTTCCCAGGAGGATATCCGCCTCCCGCCGCGCAAAACTGCCTAAAATTCGTTGAAAATCCCCTTTTCTTCTGGTGGTATCAAAATCCAGCCGCACAACCCGCGCTTCAGGCAGTAGATTGACGATCTCCTTTTCCACCCGCTGGATCCCCACTCCCAGGAAGCGCAGTTTCTTTGTACTGCCACAGGAGGGACAAGACCCAGGCAGTGGCCTGACAGCATTACAGTAATGGCAGCGCAGGTCTTTGGTCTGTTTATGGTAAATAAGAGAAATAGAACAATTCTTGCATTTTATAACATCCCCGCAAACAGGACAATAAATCAATGGAGCAAAGCCCCGCCTGTTTAAAAACAGGATCACCTGCTCCTTCCTCTCCAAGCGCAGCCTGATCTGCTCGATCAGGTATTCACTCAAAAACGATAATCTCCCTGCCGGCTCCTGCCGTAGATCAACAACATTAACTACAGGCAGGCTGCGCCCGGCAGGACGCTTTTTCATAGAGAGAACTTCCATCCTTCCCCAGGCTGCAGAGGCATAGCTCTCCAGGGAGGGAGTTGCACTCCCCAGAATTATTGCTGCGCTGTTATACCGAGCACGCCACAATGCCACCTGACGCGCATGATAATAGGGTTTTTCCTGCTGTTTATATGCTGAGTCATGTTCCTCATCGATAATGATCAATCCTAGCTCACAAAAGGGCGCAAAAACGGCGGAACGGGGGCCAATAAGCACCCGCAGCTTACCATTCCTTACCCCTTCCCAGGTGCGGTATTTCTCCCTACCGGCCAATCTATGATGCCAAACTGCAACCTGTTCCCCAAACCTTTCCTGAAAGATCTGTTTCTTTTGTGGTGTAAGGCCAATTTCCGGCACCAAATATAGCACTTGCCTGCCGGCAACTAAAGCAGCCTCCGCGGCTCTCAGGTATACTTCAGTCTTGCCGCTCCCAGTTACTCCGTAGAGGAGAAACCTGCTGTGATCACGGCAAAGCAAGGATTTTTTTATCTTGTCGAGGGCAATTTGCTGTTCAACGGTTAAAACAAGTTCGTGAGGCTGCACCTTGGGTGAAACAGGTGGTGATGCAAAAACTTGAATTGGTCTTTTGGGCTTAGGAGGAGGGGAGATCTTGTCGAGGATCTCTCCCATGGGATGCAAATAATAACCTGACATCCAGCGCGCCAGTTCCAGCAATTCTTCTGTAAAATCCGGTTCAACATCTGTGATTCCTGCTATTTCCCGCAAACTTATCTCTGGATCAGGTTCACTGTAACCGATCACCCATCCCTCCACAGTACGCGGCCCAAATGGGACAGTTACCCGCGACCCGGGCTGCGGTTTTTCCGTCCCTTCCGGGATCCGGTAGTGAAAAACACGGTCCAACCGCGGATGATTAATCCTGACAACAACCTCTGCACATTCTTCCCCCATCGCTCAACTCTCCATAGTAACAGTCGTCTGTTGTTCCAGCACAAAGAAGCTTTTACATTAACAAGGCCAGTTATATCAGAGGTATAACTGGCCGGAATATGTGATCACCCCTACTTAAACCTGTGACAGTTAACAGCGGCCTCCCAGTGAGATCTTTTCTGCTTCTCTTCTGAGCAGTTCTGCGCTGTCAGTTCTCTCCCATGTAAGGTCAAGATCCGGGCGACCGAAGTGACCGTAGGAAGCAGTTTGCCTGTAGATGGGCCTTCTGAGATCAAGATTCCTGATGATCGACGCAGGCTTGAAATCATATATTTCTTTGATCAAACTGCAGATCGCTTGATCAGAGATCACTCCTGTCCCAAAGGTATCCACATGAACAGAAACAGGGTTTGCCACTCCGATGGCATAAGCAACTTGAATCTCACACCTGCGGGCAAGTTTAGCAGCTACAATATTCTTGGCAACATATCTGGCAAAATAGGAGGCGGACCTGTCTACCTTTGTTGGGTCTTTTCCGGAAAAAGCCCCACCACCGTGCCTGGCCGACCCTCCGTAGGTGTCAACTATAATTTTTCTCCCGGTGAGTCCTGTATCACACTGTGGCCCCCCGATCACAAACCTCCCTGTCGGGTTCACAAAAAATCGCGTTCTCTTATCGATATACTCAGCAGGAACTGTGTCTTTGATAACTAATTGGATAATGTCATCCCTGATCTGGTCCAGGGTAATATCAGGTCTGTGCTGTGCTGAAATAACAACAGCATCAACCCGAACCGGGCGGTCACCTTCGTACTCCACAGTTACCTGGCTTTTTCCGTCCGGGCGCAAGTAAGGAAGTATCTTTTCCTTGCGCACCTCAGCCAGACGGCGCGCCAGGTTGTGTGCTAAATCTACGGGCAGAGGCATTAGATCCGGGCTTTCATCTGTGGCATAGCCGAACATCATTCCCTGATCTCCGGCCCCCAGCTCTTGCTCAACTATAACTTCACCGACTTTTGCTTCGAGAGCCTGATCAACACCCAAAGCGATATCAGGAGACTGCTCCTCAATAGAAGTAAGTACCGCACAGGTATCACAGTCAAAACCGTATTTAGCTCTGGTATAACCGATATCCCTGATTACAGAGCGGGCAAGGTGAGGAATATCCACATAACAATTGGTGGTAATCTGCCCGGCAATAAAGACCAGACCTGTAGCCACCACTGTTTCACAAGCAACCCGAGCCATCTTGTCCTTCTCAATAATCGCATCTAGAATAGCATCAGAAACCTGATCTGCAACCTTATCCGGATGCCCCTCTGTCACCGACTCAGAAGTAAAAAAACGTCGAGTCATTTTTCTGTCAGCCTCCTTGTTGAAACTTTAACAATTTAACGATCCCATCGATTACCTTACAGGCGAGTTCATTTTTTGTCATCCTGGGCAGTGTTAAAAAAGTCCCATCTTTAAATAAAAGTGTTGCCACATTGGTATCAACCCCGAAACCTGCTCCTTCCACAGTAATGTCATTGGCAACGATCAGGTCGAGATTCTTGCGGGCCAATTTCTCCCGGGCATGTGTGATGGTTTCTCCCGTTTCTGCCGCAAATCCAACCAGGATCTGCTTATCTTTATGCTCTCCCAGATACCCTAAAATATCATCTGTTCTTTCCAATTCTAAGACAAGGCCTGTCTGATCCTTTTTGATCTTTTCTTGTGCTTTATGGCAAGGCCGAAAATCAGCCACCGCTGCTGCTTTTATAACAATATCCACTAATGGAAAAACAGCCTTTACAGCATTGAACATCTCCTGGGCAGTCTCTACTAAAGTAAGGTTAACACCCTCCAGGGGAGCAAGCCTTGTGGGTCCACTGACCAGGGTTACCTGAGCTCCTCTGTCTCTGGCCTCTTGTGCAAGTGCATAACCCATTTTACCGGAACTGTAATTTGATAAAAACCGCACTGGGTCAAGTGGCTCTCTGGTGGGCCCCGCAGTCACCAGAACATGTTGTCCATCCAGGTCTTTCCTGTGATAGAGCAGGCGTTCAACAAAAACAACTATTTTCTCAGGAGCAGGAAGCCTCCCTTTGCCACTGGTACCACAAGCCAAATGCCCCTCCTCCGGTTCCATAAAGATGTAACCCATCCCTTTGAGAAAACCCATCCAGTGCTGGAAAATAGGGTTTTCATACATCCCGGTATTCATGGCCGGAGCAAATACCACAGGTGCTTTTGTCGCCATAATGGTTGCAGTAAGCAAATTACTTGCTGTGCCGCCGGCAACCGAACCAATCAGATTGGCTGTCGCCGGAGCGACCAGCACCAGGTCCGCATCCTGGGCAAGGCTGATATGCTGAATATCCCATTCTTTAGGAGTATTGAACATTTCCACATGCACCGGCTGCTGTGATACCGCCTGCATAGTCAAAGGCGTGATGAACTCAGTTGCAGCAGGGGTCATGATCACTTGGACGCGATAACCCTTTTTTGCCATTAAACTGGCTATTTCAGCCGCTTTGTAAGCGGCAATGCTTCCCGTAACACCTAGAACTATATTCTTCATTTTAATGTTTTTTGCTGCTTAGGCCGTTCAATAAACAGTTTATCCTGGGCTATTTCTACAAGGGCAACAGTGACCGGTTTCTGTGACTCGAGACTATCATCCCCATTGCTATTTTCAGTCAGAACTCGAGCTCTTTTAGCTGCCGCCACAACAAGCTCATATTTGCTCTCCACCTTATCCAGTAAGAGATCAAAACTCGGTTGTTTCAAATGTCCATTCCCCCTTAGCCTCTTCTGCGAGCACTCTTTTCCCGCTCAATGATATTAAGCAGATCCGCGAAGGCCTGCTCCTTTAAGTTGTTATCGACGAGATAATCATAACTCCTGGCTGCTTCTAATTCATCAGGAGCACAGCTTAAACGCTTATTGATAGCTGCCTGATCATCTGTTCCCCTTTTAGTTATCCTGGCCTTGAGTTCTTCCATGGAAGGCGGTCTGATAAAAATAAGCACCGCCTCGGGAAAGATCTCCTTTACCATCCGAGCTCCTTGAGTATCCAGTTCCAGCAAAACATTCCTTCCTTCACTAAGGAGCTTCTCCACAGTGAACAGCAGGGTGCCGTAGTAGTATCCATATACCTCTGCCCATTCCAGAAACTCTCCGGCTTCAATCCGCTTTTTGAATTCTTCCTCTGTAACAAAAAAGTACTCCACCCCGTTTTGTTCATCACCACGGGGAGGTCTTGTGGTAAGAGAAATCGAATATGAGAGATCAGGCAAGGCTTCTCTGAGCATATTGCAAAGAGTTCCTTTACCGGAACCTGATGGTCCAGATACGACTACAAGCAGGGATTGCGCTGGCAATGATATCCTCCTGTATCTAATAAGTTATTCTTCCACAGCTACAGCCGGTTCCTTCACTGCTAAACGATTAGCCACTGTTTCGGGTTGAACAGCAGACAGAATCACATGGTCACTGTCTGCAATAATTACAGCTCTCGTTCTTCTTCCATAGGTAGCATCGATCAGCATACCTCGTTCCCGAGCCTCGGAAATAATACGTTTAATTGGGGCGGATTCAGGACTCACAATAGCCACTATCCGGTTGGCGGAAACAACATTGCCAAAACCGATATTAATCAGTTTGATATCCATAACTTACCTCCCTCAAAAGTAAATTACTTGATTTACTCAATATTTTGCGCCTGCTCCCGCATTTTTTCAATTTCACTCTTGATCTCCACTACTAATGGGGAAATAACAAGGTCAGATGCTTTTGAACCGATGGTGTTGATTTCCCTGTTTAACTCTTGTATAAGAAAATCAATCCTTCTTCCCACAGGCTCTCCTGACTGCAGTATTTCTTCCAGTTGTTCTAAATGACTGGTCAGACGCACAAGCTCTTCAGTAATACTGCTCCGTTCGGCGAACAATACCACTTCATTGGCCAACCGAGCCTCATCGATTTCATGTTCTTCCAGGAGCTGCTGCAGTTTGTTTTTCAGTCGGGACATTAACTCCTCGCCCAGTTGAGGTTCGCGCTCTTTAATCTCCTTGAGGAAACCGCAAATATTGTTTCTGCGCAGCATTAAATCTTCGTACAGCTTCGCACCTTCCCGTGTCCGCATCTCTAAAAGCTGATCAAGAGCCTCCCGGAGAGAAACCTGCACTACCTTCCAAACATTATCAATGTCCTCTTCTGTTTCCTCCACTACCAGTACATCTGGGAATCCTAAAAGAGAATCTATACCCAATTGTAACTCAATATCAAGCATTTTCGCCATTTCCCTCAGACATTTATCATAGGCAAGAACTAATTCCTTGTCAAGCTTAACATTGCGCTTTTTTTCGCGTTGATCCTCAATGTTAACAAACACATCCAGGTGCCCGCGCGCCACTTGCCCCTCTATCTGGTTTTTAATTTTCTCTTCCATCAACAGGTAAGCGCGGGGAATCCGTACCGCAATCTCGCGAAAACGGTGGTTGACACTGCGAATCTCCACTGTAGCGTGTAAGCCATTATCACTATGTTCACCCCGACCAAAACCCGTCATACTATTGACCACTTTTAGGCCCTGACTCGATAAATTTCTCCCAGGCAGAGCAGTCACTCCCTTCTAGATATTAACGGTGACAGTCACCTGGGAGATACTGGTTAATGGTGACGGGCACCAACTTCCATTGTGAAGTCAGAAAATGCTGACAAACCAAAGCGCAGTTCCTGGACATCCGGCATAAAATCAATCAAACAAGCTACCAAAAGCCTTCTTCATCCTCGCAAATGCCTCCTGCAGCCGCTCTGTGTCCAGGGTCAATGATATCCTGAAATAACCATCTCCATATTTGCCATAGCCAAGCCCCGGAGTAATCACCACTGCAGCCTTTTCCAGTACCAGTTCAGCAAACTCGGTTGAATTGAACCCCGGTGGCACTGGAACCCACAGGTAAATTGTTCCCTTGGGAAGAGAAATATTCCACCCTAGCTCCTTCAGCCCCTGAAGAGCGATCTGTCGTCTTTCTTCATAGATGCGCTTCATCTCTGCAACACAGTCCTGAGGGCCTTCCAGTGCAGCTATCCCAGCGTACTGGACCGCCTGGAAAACACCGGAATCTATATTGGATTTGATAGTTGTCAAGGATCTGATCAGTTCTCTATTCCCTGCCGCCCAACCCAGGCGCCACCCCGTCATATTATAGGTCTTGGATAGGGAGTGAAATTCAATTCCCACATCTCTGGCACCCGGTACCTGCAGAAAACTCGGGGCATCATAATCATTATAGGTGATCTCGGAGTAGGCTGCATCATGACAAACTATAATATCAAAACTCTTGGCATATTCTACAACATCCTCAAAAAACGATTGATCACAGGTAGCCCCTGTAGGGTTATTGGGGTAATTAAGAAACATTAATTTGGCATTTTTTGATACATCAGTTGGTATGTTTCTCAGGTCTGGGAGAAAACCGTTTTCTTCTTTAAGAGGAAGCAGATAGTTTTTCGCACCGGCCAGTGCTGCTCCAATACCATAGACAGGATAACCGGGGTCCGGAATCAATGCAGTGTCTCCATCTTGTAAATAACAAAAAGAAATATGTGCAAGCCCCTCTTTTGATCCAATGAGTGTCACAACCTCTGTAGAAGGATCGAGTTCCACTTGAAATCTACCTTGATACCAGTCAGCAACAGAGCGGCGGAAAGCCAGCATCCCTGCTGAGGAAGGATAGCGGTGGTTTTCCGGGTTCTTTACCTGTTCCTGTAATACCTGCACAATATGTGGAGGTGTAGGTAGATCCGGGTCACCTATTCCTAAACTGATCACATCAACATTCTTTTCTTCTAACTCCTCTATCTTTTGCTCAATGCGGGCAAAAAGATAGGGCGGTAATGCCGCCAGGCGTTCAGCAACTTTCATCCTTATCCTCCTTATAACATTTTTTGCAGTACCAAGCACTTATTCACGGTGCAAGGTGCCATCCTTTTCCGAAATACGACCTCCGGCTTCCAATATCTATTCCCACTTCCCACCTCTATTTCTCACCTCTAACTTCTCACTTCCCACCTCTCAACCCGGCATCTTCCTTGAAAGACCTCTACTGCAGGGCCGGTCATATAGACATGGTTATTACTGCCCCACTCCACAAAAAGCCTGCCTCCGGAAAGGTTCACCTCCACCGATGGGTCCAGGTGACCGCACAAGGAACCACCAACAGCCACAGCACAGGCACCGGTTCCGCAAGCCAGTGTCTCTCCGACACCCCTTTCCCAAACACGCACACTCACCCTATTGCGGTCTAAAACCTCAACAAACTCTACATTGGTTTTTGCCGGAAAGAGCCGGTGACACTCCAACTGCGGCCCCAAAATGTGTACAGGGAACTGATCGACCCGCTCATCGATGAACAGTATACAGTGGGGGTTTCCCATAGAAACAGCTGTAATTAATATCTTTTTCCCGTCAACCTGAATTTCTTGATCAATTACTTTGGAGCCCCGTTCTCCCTTAAAGGGAATCTGTTCACTCTCCAGAATGGGTTCCCCCATATCCACCTTAACCGCGGTAACATCCCCATCCTTGATGATCACCTCCGGGACCTTGATCCCTGCTTTAGTCTGGATAGGAAAGGATGTATCCTTCACCAATCCTTTTGTATAAAGATATTTGGCGACACAACGGATGGCGTTCCCACACATCTCCGGTTCTGTGCCATCTGCATTAAAAATGCGCATATTAATGAATCCTTTGTCATCACAGTAAACAAAAACAAGGCCATCCCCACCGACACCAAAATGACGGTGGCAGACCCTGTGTACAAAACCGGCAATCTTCTCTTGCGGAATAGCATCAGGAGACAATTCCATTAAAACAAAGTCATTGCCTAAACCGTGCCACTTGGTAAAGTTCAACACAATTCACCCCATGGTAG
>JGI24500J29687_10052019_pt1 | contig 13189 bp, 12 predicted proteins | sample BioPla2RNA1_FD_29687 | JGI IMG/M metagenome (IMG submission 29687) | reverse complement strand
GTTGGTCCAAAAAGGAGCCGGTTCCCGCTGCACATACTGTGTTCATGGCAAAGTCAGTTACAATGCCGTCTCTAATAATGATAATTTTAGAATCCTGACCGCCTATCTCCAAGACAGTCTGTACATCCGTATCCTCTCTTAATGCTGCCACCGCATGTGCTGTTATCTCATTCTTCACCACATCTGCACCAACTATAACACCTGCCAGTTGGCGACCACTGCCTGTGGCCCCAACTCCCTTTACATCCCATTTCCCTTTGTTTCGAAAGGAAAGCTGTTTCATGCCTTCCTGGACAGCCCTTATTGGATTGCCTTGAGTTCTAATATATATGGCTTCTTCCAGGACACCGTCTTCATCTATTAATACAAGGTTCGTACTCACCGAACCTACATCAACACCTAGATAGTACGCCAATTAAGCCATCTCCTTTGCAACCTGTGATTTTACTGTTAAAGTCCCGGCTTTTTTCCGTTTGGCCATAAGCAGGTCCACAAATGCCTCCAATCGAGTTCTGAGCCCTTCTTTACCCGTTTGTTCGTCTAGGCTTATGGTTAAAAATCCTAAACCGTGTTCTTTACATACCTTTGGAAGAATACTCTTTGCTACAATTTCAGGTATGCAGGTAAAAGGTGAAAGCTGAATTATTCCATCAAAGCCTCTTTTTGCAAAGATTACCGAATTTCCCACTGATTCCCTGCCATGACCACCGCACATTTCTTTAAAATAAGGAGCCGCCATTTTCTTTGCATCTCTCTCACCGGCCATGTGAAATAAGTCCATAACTGCATTGGAGATGGTGTATTCTGAAAGGAACATGGAACGTTCCACGTAAACTCCTAACTCTCCCAGCATTTCTTCAATTTCGAGATTTGAGAAGGGCTCCATTAAAACATAGATTTCTCCTACAATTCCTATTTTTAGCGGATCATAATCCCTTTTTTCTACAGCCTCATACAAGAGTTCTGATTCTCTTTCTATCTCTTTGAAATCGACGTATTTTTCCGCTCCTGCAATCATTTCCACACACTTTTTATAAGCCCGTGTGGAATCCCCTTTATTGATTTCCAAAGGCCGTGTCTTATGTGACAGCCGTTCAACTTTATCCAAAAGTACCAGCTGTTTCCATGCAAATCGACTGATACTTATATAATCCCTTAAAGTAAGTCTGGTATTTATCAACTTTTTTATATTCTGCAATAAATCCCTGAAGTGCCTACCGGGCGGTTCCAGGGTAATCATCTCAAATTCATATCCCAACTCTTGCAATATCTTTTCCTGAAGAGCTGTATACAACCCTGCCCGACAAGGTCCCACACCGCCGGAAGAAACCAGTGTATCAGCCCCTGCTTCTAGGACCTGTACATATGTACCTAAAACAATCTTGAATGGATAGCAGGCAAACTCAGGAGCATATTTAGTTCCATAACTGATGGTCTCTTCGGTTGGTCTGGGAGGTACTATCACTTTATTTCCAAAGTCTTTTAATAGTCTTTCGAAAGGAATATAGGATGTTCCCATATAAGGAAATGAAACCTTTTTCATGCCAGTGCCGCCTCTTTCTTTGCTTTCTTTATCTTTAGCATGTCAACAAAGGCCTCAAGTCTTGTATTTAGGCCTTCTTGACCTGTGTGTTCGTCAAGAGTTATATTAAGATATGGCATTTTATACCTTTTGGCGTCAATTTCCATAAGTTTATCCACAATAAAATCCGGACCACAGCCAAAGGCAGTTACGTGTATTATACCGTCAACGGTTCGATTTTCAAATAAGCAGTAGGCCGACCTTATCACTTCATTGCTGAAGGTCCAGAACAATGTCTTTTTGAGTTTGCTTGCTTGCTTTTTCTTATCCCTTTCGCAAAGCATTTCAGGAGTTACCACATATACTCCCATGCTTATCAGTTTTTTTATTAGATCTAAACTCAGATATGGGTCATATAACATGTATGGATACCCTACTACCGCAAGATGGATAGGATTGTTTTTTTTCTGACCCAGAATTCCCAGAGGAGGAATCCCTCCTTGCAAGAACTGATGTGTATAATTTTTAAAACTCAATAATGCTCTTAAGTATGCATTGTAAGCTAGAAAAAAACCTTTTTTGAATTTCCTGGCAAGTCTCATGCAAATCATAAAAAGCTCAAATCTACTCTTTTTTAAATCTATCCTTACTTCCAGCATATTCTTAAATTTCGATATGGAACAGGAGAGCATGTCGGGTAACCCTAAGAACTTAGGGCAAAAGGTAGCTTCACGATTTATACTCACAAGTCGGGGTACCAATACATAATCAACCCGATCCATTAGATTTCTCACATGACCGTGAAACAGTTTTATAGGAACACAGGCATCAGTAATAGTATCTTCAATACCCATATCCATAATTTCCTTGGTGGTTTCATCGGAAACTACCACTTCAAGTCCCAACTTTTCAAAAAAGGTTGTCAAAAATGGGTAATAGGCATAGTAAGCCAGCGCTCTTGGAATACCTATTTTCACTTCTATCTCTCCTCTAACTGCAATCATATAATACATTTCAACGGGGATTTTAATTATTCCTGCATTTGTATTCATAAAGGGCAGAAAAATGTAATAATACTATCACACAGTTCCGCCCTTTGTTCACTATTTTTAAGTATNATTTCAATGTCCCGGTTTTTATTATTTATTTTGCAAATATTCGTGTATAGACTGAGCGGCTTTTTTACCGGCACCCATGGCCAGTATAACTGTAGCTGAACCGGTAACTATATCCCCTCCGGCCCATACTCCTTCCTTGGAGGTCTTGCCGTTTTCATCTGTGTCGATATAGCCGTATTTGTTGAGCTGTAGGCCTGAGGTGGCTTTAGGTAATAGCGGGTTGGGACCGGTTCCTATGGCTATGACTACTGTGTCCATGTCTAGGATGTATTCTGAGCCTTCTATGGGAACGGGTCTGCGTCTGCCTGAGGCATCCGGTTCTCCTAGCTGCATTTTGATGCATTCTATGCCTTTGACCCAGCCGTTTTCATCGCCGATTATGCGGGTTGGGTTTGTTAGGAAGTTAAAGATTATGCCTTCTTCTTTGGCGTGTTCGGCTTCTTCTTTTCTGGCGGGCATTTCTTGTTCTGAGCGTCTATATATGATGTATACTTCTTCGGCTCCCATTCTAAGGGCACAGCGGGCTGAGTCCATGGCTACGTTGCCGCCGCCTATTACTGCTACTTTTTTGCCTACTTTTACGGGCGTGTCGGTTTCGGGGAAGTTGTAGGCTTTCATTAGGTTTATTCTGGTTAAGAATTCGTTGGCTGAGTATACTCCCAGGTGGTTTTCTCCGGGGATGTTCATGAATTTGGGCAGGCCTGCACCGGTGCCTATGAATATGGCGTCATAGCCTTTTTTAAATAGGTCGTCTATGGTGAGGATTTTGCCCATTACCATGTTGGTTTTTACTTTTGCTCCCAGTTGTTTGATGAAGTCTACTTCTTGTTTTACTATTTGTTTTGGCAGCCTGAATTCGGGTATGCCGTATATTAATACTCCTCCAGGGTCGTGGAAGGCTTCAAAGACTGTGACTTCATAGCCTATTTTGGCTAGGTCTCCTGCACAGGTTAGGCCTGCAGGGCCGGAGCCTATTATGGCTACTTTTTTGCCTACTGATGGTGTTTGTTCTGGGGTTTTTATGCCTTGTTCTCTTTCCCAGTCTGCTGCAAAGCGCTCTAGGCGGCCTATGGCTACGGGGTCTCCCATTTTGGTTAGTATGCATTTTTGTTCGCATTGTTCTTCTTGGGGGCATACTCTGCCGCAGATGGCAGGTAGGCTGTTGGTTTGTTTTATTGTGTTTATGGCCTTTTGGAAGTTTTGTTGGGCTATGTGTTTGATGAATTGGGGTATTTGTACTTGTACGGGGCAGCCTTGCATGCAGGTAGGTTTTTTGCAGTTTAGGCAGCGTCTGGCTTCGTTTATTGCGTCTTCTTGGGTGTAGCCTAAGGCTACTTCGCCAAAGTTTTTGCTGCGTTTTTTGGGGTCTTGGGCGGGCATGGGTGTTTTTGTTTTGCTTCGGTTTATTGTTGATGGCATTTGCAGTTACCCCCTTTGTGTTTGTGTAATGCTGTGGTTTCTTCGGTTTTGTAGGTTTGTAGGCGCTTCATTAGTTCATCGAAGTCTACTTTGTGCCCGTCGAAGGCGGGTCCGTCTACACAGGCGAATTTGGTTTCTCCTCCAACGGTTACTCTACATCCTCCGCACATTCCGGTGCCGTCTACCATTATGGGGTTTAGGCTGACCATTGTGGGGATACCGTAGGGTTTTGTGATTTCTGCTGCTATCTTCATTAGTATGGGTGGACCTATTATGATGATTTCGTCGTATTTTTCGCCTTGTTCCAGTAGTTCTTTGAGTACTACGGTGACAAAACCGTGGCGGCCTTTGGTGCCGTCGTCGGTGCATATGTGGGTTTTGTTGCTTACGGCTTTTATTTGTTGTTCCATTATGAGTAGGTCTGCGGTTTTGGCGCCGATGATGCTTTCTACGTAGGCTCCTTGTTGGTGCAGTATTTTGAGTTTTGGATACAGTGGGGCTACTCCTAGGCCTCCGCCGATTCCAAGTACTTTTTTGTGATTTTTGAATTTTACTCCTTCGCCTAAGGGGCCTACAAAGTCTGCCAGGTAGTCTCCGGTTTTGAGTGTTCCAAGTTCTAGGGTGGTTTTGCCTACTTCTTGGAATACTACGGTTACTGTGCCTTGTTTAGCGTCGTAGTCGGCTATGGTGAGGGGGATTCGTTCGCCGCCTTCTTTGATGCGTAGAATGATGAATTGGCCTGGCTGTGCTTTTTGGGCTACCAGTGGTGCATCTATCACAAGTTGTTTGATAGATGGTGCCAGGTCTTGTTTGTCTAGTATTTGAAACATGATGACACTCCCTTATTAGATATAATACTTTACTCTAATCCATCCTCATATTCCGCTGCGTTTATCATATCTTCCAGATCTGTTAGGTCCTTTACTTCAAACTTGGCAATCCACGCATCGTAAGGCGCCTCATTTATGTATTCAGGTTCGTCGTCAAGTTTTTCGTTGACTTCTAACACAGTACCGGCAAAAGGCAGCATCAACGTAGAATTTACTTTTGCGGATTCCACCTCACTGAATTGATCTCCTTTGGAAAATTCTTGGTCCTCTTCGGGTAAATCTACATAGAGTATTTCTCCCAGTTGGTCTTGAGCATAGTCAGTAATACCCACGTAAGCAGTATTGTCTTCTACTTTTACCCAAAGGTGTTCTCTGTTGTACTTTAGGTTTTCGGGAAATTTCATTTGATTGTCTCTCCTCTCTAAACTTAATAAAACAATGATTCTCGTGCAAAAAGTTACTCTGTGAAGATCTTCTGCACTGAAACCAACAATAGGTATTGATGTTAAAACTAAATTAGGCATCGACCGTCGGGTAAGCCGGAGAGCGAACGGTATTACCCGGCGGCCTACTTGTGAGGGTGATGTGGTTTTTCACATAATATTTGGCATGTGAATTATATCTTATGCACACTTTGGCCGTGAACATCGTGTAATGCTTCCATGATTGCTTCACACAAGGTTGGATGGGGATGGATAACATCACCCACTTGCTCTGCGGTCAGTCCAAAATGTACGGCCAATGTAAGTTCTGCCAATAGGTCAGTTGCATGAGGCCCCACAACAGAAGCTCCTATTATTTTGTCGTTTTCATCAGTGATAACTTTTACGAAGCCCTGTATTTTGTCAATAGCTTGAGCTTTGCCTAAACCTCTGAAGTCAAAGGAACCTGTTTTATATGTTATGTTAGCCTTTTCGGCTTCAGCTTCGGTTAATCCCACAGCAGCAACTTCAGGTTCTGTATAGACACATCTGGGGACTGCATGGTAGACAGCCTCTTTGTTGCCTCCCATGGCATTTTCAGCGGCAATCAAACCTTCTTTTGATGCTACATGAGCTAAAAAAGGTGTATCTACAATATCACCGATAGCATAAATCCCTTCAACACATGTTTCCATTTTTTTGTTTACGGGGATCCTACCTCTTTTATCTGTTTCAATTCCTACATTTTCCAAACCCAAACCTTCAGTAAAGGGTTTTCTCCCAATGGAAACCATCATGATATCAGCTTCAAGTGAAGCATCATCCATGCCGGCAATTACCCTGTTGTCCTTCACATTAACAGAAGTGATGCCTTTACCTGTAATTACTTTAATTTTATCTTTCTTAAACTGGCGTATCAGTTGTTTTGCAACATCTTCATCTTCCATGGGTAGTATCTGGGGCATCATTTCAACTATGGTCACTTTCGTGCCCAGTCGCCTTAAAAACTGGCCGATTTCACAGCCAATTACACCGCCACCAACAATGATGATTGAGCCAGGGGCTTTTTCAAGATTCAATACTTCATCACTTGTGATGACATGTTTACCGTCATAGTTAAATATTCCGGGACATACAGGAACTGAACCGGTTGCAAGAATAATTCTGTCTGCTTCCAGTATTTCTTTTGAATTGTCATTTGAGGTGACTTCAATCTTATTTTTTTCTACAAGTTTTCCGACACCTTCTACGACCTCTATACCGTTCTTTTTAAATAGAAATCCAATACCCTTAACCAATTGGGAAACCAATTTGTCTTTTCTTTTTATCATGCCGGAAAAGTCGGCATTCACTTCTCCATCTACATATACTCCAAATTTTTCGGCATTATTAACCGTTGTCAAGACTTCGGAAGAAGCCAACAAAGACTTAGTGGGCATACAACCACGATTTAAACAAGTTCCGCCTAATTCGTTTTTTTCCACAACGGTTACTTTTGCCCCAAGTTTGGCGGCTTTTATTGCCGCCTCATATCCACCGGGGCCTGCTCCTATTACCACAATTTTCATCTGGATGCCTCCCGCATTTAAAGTCCTGCTTCGTCCAAAATAAAGGGTATATTCTCTTCAGCACCAATTGCCATTATATGGACACCATCACATAGCTTCTTATTCTTAAGCTCAACTATAAGTTCACCGGCAATTTTTATTCCCTCTTTCACAGGGTCGCTGCTGTTTTTTAATCTGTCAATTAAATTGTCAGGAACATTTATGCCGGGTATATTTTTATTCATGAACTTTGCCATGCCTGCAGATTTTAACGGAATGATTCCCACCAATATTTTTGTATTTAAATGTTTTGTCATTTCCCTGAATTTTTCCATTGTGTTAATATCATACACAGCTTGAGTTTGGAAAAACTTAGCTCCGGCTTTTATTTTCTTAACCATTTTGACAATTTGCAGTTCCATGGGATCATATTCCGGAGTGACGCTGGCCCCCAAAAAGAAAGAAGGACTTCCAGCCAATTTATTTCCACCCATATCAACACCGCTTGCCAGTTTAGTAGCTGCCTGCAAAATCCCCACACTGTCCAAGTCATATACGGGCTTTGCACCGGGATTGTCTCCAACGGTAGGATGGTCTCCGGTTAGGGCTAATAGGTTTTTCACTCCAAAAAAACCCGCAGACAACATTTCTCCCTGTATAGCTATTCTGTTTCGGTCTCGTCCTGTGATTTGGAGAACGGGCTCTAATCCTATATCGATCAAAGCTTTACACATGGCCAGTGATGTAGCCTTTAACGATGATGATTGAAAATCCGTGACATTTATGGCGTGCACCCTGTCACTAAATAGTTCGGCACATTGCAGTGCATGGGAAAAATCAGTTCCTTTTGGCGGTGCCAGTTCTGCAGTAACAGCAAATTCACCGTTTTCAAGAGCTTTTTGCAAAAAACCCATTACTTTCCACCTCCGTTCTTATCTCGGAGATTCAAGTTTCTCGGATATGCGATCTTGGAAAAATCCTTCGGTTCCTGTATTTGAGTCAATTTATCCAGTTGCCCCAATTCTTTCAATTTATTATATATTAAGATCCATGCACAATCATTTTCTGGATTTACCTCACATTTTCCGTCTTTTGCTCCACCGCAGGGGCCGTTTAATAGGGATTTAGAACACCGAGTTACTGGGCATATTCCCCCGGTCGATCCCAATACGCAATCTCCGCAAGTTCTGCATGCTTCACTGTATTTACCAATCCTTTCCACTTCACCTAAAAATAAAGTATTGTTACCGGGATAGACCGGGATCTTTGTAAGTTTTGCAACAGTTTGCGCACCGTCCCCGCATGCAAAAGATAAAACTGCATCTGCCTCATTCAGTGTATCCCTTATTTTCCTTAAATCTCTTCTGACCAAAAGATAGTTGCAGCTGGTCTCAGGTACGATAAAGCCCAGAACCTGTTTATTAATGTCTTCCAACTTTTTTGTCATTGCTATCAATTCTTCTTCACCGCCACTCTTACAGGCAGTGGCACATTCACCGCAACCGATTAATACGATTTTTTCAGCATCCTTTAATAATTCCCGGATCTCTTCAAATGGTTTGTGTTCCGAAATAATCAAGGCTAAAACCCCCTTTGACCTATTATAAACCTACCTGCATTTTACATGCTTTCACTACATGTTTTGCCAGAACTGATGTTGTAACTGAGCCCACTCCTCTTGGAACCGGTGTAATCATGGAAACTTTTTCAATACAATCATCCGTATCCACATCACCGCACAATTTTCCATCTTCGTCCACGTTTATTCCTACGTCAATTACGATTGCTCCATCTTTAACGTAGTTGGAGTTCACCATTTTTGCTCTTCCTATACCTACCACTAGCAGTTCAGCACCGGATGCAACCAAGGGTAGGTCTTTTGTCCTAGAATGACATATGGTTACAGTGGCATGTTCTTTTAACAGCAGCATAGCCGCCGGTTTTCCTACAATCATGGACCTTCCGATAACTACTGTATTTTTGCCCTTCAAAGGAATATCATAATACCTTAATATCTCCATCACTGCCGACGGGGTACATGGCGGAAACCCGGTTTCATCACCTTCAAAAACTTTTGCTACATTGACCGGGCTGAAACAATCCACATCTTTCTCAGGTGCAATTACATTTTTTATTACATTTTCATCCAATTGTTCGGGTAAAGGCCTCAAAACCAGGATACCATGGATGGATTTATCATTATTTATGTTGTTTAATTCATCTATAAAATCATTTTGAGTAATGTTTTTTGTAAGCACCCTTACATCTGTTTCTATATTTATACTTGCCATCGTTTTGATGGCTCCACGTTCGTATGCCATGTCACCAGGGTCATCTCCCACCCTAATAATTGCTAACTTGGGAATAATACCCTTACCATTTAGGTCTTTAACCTCTGACTTTAGTTTTTCCTTTATTTCATCTGCAACAGGCTTACCTTTGATTAATGTTCCCATTTCAAGTCCTCCTTTAACTTCGATCTTAAAAGACGATCTGACAGTTCTCTCGCCCGGAAAAAAACAGGTTCTCACTTTGTTCTAAATATCACATAACTTGGTAAGACTTACTTTAGGCGACACACAGGTATAGCTCCTTTTGTTTTGTTATATCTGTTGTTTTTTCGTTGTAACAAGGGGACATCAGACTGTATGAAAAGTCACAGAATCGAATATGGTCAAGGTTGTCATCCAAGCGCAGCGAAGGATCTGAGACTCTTCACTGCGTTCAGTGACATAGAATAGGTTCAATGACATATAATGCGTTCAGGTTGACATAAAACATGGGTTGACAGGTTTTCATACAGTCTCATTTATTGATTGTCTTAACGTCTGTAATAAATAGGTTTGTCCTCGGTATCGCCCATTAGCTTCTAGTGTCGCGTGATATTATACTTTTTTATTCAGGATGTTTTCTACTTTTTCATATACTTTGTCGGCAAGACTGACGCCTTCTTCTACTAAATGAACTGTTTCTTTTTTTATTTTATTGACATAATCTTCATCTTTGATTGAATTAATATTGATGATAACATTTAGTTGGCCGCTGATTATGGCAGCCCGCAGGCACTGTACGCCTACACCTACGTCGCTTATGGCCAGTCTTGAGCCTTTATCCACTAAATCAGCATGCAATTTTATTGCCTCATAACATGCTTTTACTATTTTCACCGGGACTTCACATGCTTGTTTTAATGCCTTTTCAAGAGTCTCTTCTTTCAGTTTCTTCTCTTCCTCAGTATTTTTTGGCATGCCATAGGCTTTAGAAAGAGGAAGGAAGTTTTCTGCGTCTTCGTCAATCATCTTCATCAAATCCTGCTGTAGAGCTGCGGCTTTCTTCAAAATGTCTTGAATGTCATTTTCATATTCTGCATATCTTTTCTTCCCTGTGGTTAAGTTGCATACCATGCTGCTAAGTGCCACTCCTATGGCACCCCCCAGGGCGGCAGCCCCACCGCCGCCGGGTACCGGACTTTTAGACGCTAATTCTTTTACAAATTCGTTACAGGTCTTGTCTGCTAAATTCAACCGATATCACTCTCCTATATATATACTGATAATCCTCAATGCGGTTTTACTCAAGTAGAGGTACCGGGTAATAAGATGTCGAAGTGTAGAAGTATTTAAAAGTTGTTTAATGGGGCCGGATTATCTTAGCCCCATTTGGATTTATTTTTTAGTGACACTATGATTAGAACAGGCCTGAAATTACGCCTTTTTCATCCACATCTATCTTCTCGGCAGCAGGTACCTTAGGTAGGCCAGGCATCTTCATGATATCCCCTGTAAGTGCAACCAAGAATCCTGCTCCCGCTGATATGGTAATATCCCTTACGGTAATATTAAACCCTTCTGGTCTACCTAATTTTTTAGGATCATCGGACAGTGAGTACTGGGTTTTTGCCATACAAACCGGAATTTGACCGAATCCAAGCTTTTCAAAGTTGGATATTTCTTTTAAGGCCTTATCTGTAAATACTACATCATCAGCACCGTATATCTTCTGTGAGATTGCTCTTATCTTTTCTTCTATAGGCATATCTATATCATAGGCATATGCCATCTTTTTGTTGCAGCAGCATTCACTGTTTTCAGTCAATCTTATTACTTCCTCCGCTAAGGCTATTCCGCCTTCTCCGCCTTTGCCCCATACTTCGGATAACGCTACATTTACTCCCAGTTCATTACATTTGTCTTCCACTAACTTTAATTCGGCTTCTGTATCTTGGGGGAATCTGTTTATTGCAACTACTGCAGGCAGTTTAAACACTTGTGTGATGTTTTCAACATGTTTTAGTAGATTTGGTATACCTTTTGCCAGAGCGTCCAAGTCTTCCTTGTCTAAATCAGCTTTTGGCAGACCACCATTATATTTGAGAGCTCTGACCGTTGCCACGATAATTACTGCATCAGGCTTTAACCCGGCTAAGCGGCATTTGATGTCTATAAACTTTTCTGCACCAAGGTCGGCACCGAAACCGGCTTCTGTCACTACGTAATCAGCAAGGTGCATTGCCATCTTAGTTGCTACAACCGAATTGCACCCGTGGGCAATGTTTGCAAAGGGGCCGCCATGGACGAAAGCGGGGGTTCCTTCCAAGGTTTGTACCAGATTGGGTTTTAGAGCATCTTTCAACAAAGCTGCCATAGCACCTTGAGCTTTTAAATCTCCCGCAGTAACAGGGTTGCCTTCCCGGTCATATGCCACTACAATCTTTGAAAGCCGTTCTTTTAAATCGATTATGTCATTGGCGAGGCAGAATATGGCCATAACTTCAGAAGCAACGGTAATATCAAACCCGTCCTCTCTTGGCACACCATTGGCTCTTCCACCGAGGCCGTCAACAACGAATCTTAAATGTCTGTCATTTATATCAATTGCTCTTCTCCAGACAACCCGCCTAGAATCAATGTTTAACCGATTACCTTGGAAAATGTGGTTATCAACCATTGCTGCCAGTAGGTTGTTGGCAGCAGTGATAGCATGAATGTCACCTGTAAAGTGTAGGTTTATATCTTCCATGGGAACAACCTGAGCATATCCGCCGCCGGCTGCACCGCCTTTGATTCCAAAGACAGGTCCAAGGGATGGTTCCCTTAAGGCAACAATAGTCTTTTTTCCTAATTTGGTAAGTGCATCGGCAGCACCGATAGTGGTCGTAGTTTTACCTTCTCCCGCAGGAGTTGGGGTGATGGCAGTTGTCAAAATTAGCTTTGCTTTTTTCCCAGGCTTATTTTTCAGTAAATTGTAGTCCACCTTTGCTTTGTATTTACCGTACAATTCAATGTCATCTTCGGCAAGACCCAATTTTGCCGCAATTTCTCTAATGTCTTGGAGTTTTACCGATTGAGCAATTTCAATGTCAGATTTAAAGCTCATTATTATAGCCTCCTTATTTTAAATAAATTTTAAATATTTAAGATTGCTCATATAACTAAACTTTGTGTCTACTCCTTCTTAGGCCCTATTTTTCCTTTTCTATATGCAGTTGTAAATTTCCGGCAATATCTGTCCTGCCCAAGTAATACTTGAGTTGCCAAAAGAGTTGCCATCATATCTCGATTACAGGGATCCATGATGGCGGAGTTCATGCCCGCGTACATGGCAAGGGTTAAAAAGTTTTGATTAATAATTCTTCTAAGAGGCATACCAAAAGATATGTTGCTTAAACCTGAAGTGATGTTAATGGTAGGATACATTTCTTTGATTATCTTTGTCGTTTCAAGGAATTTGAGTAAAGATTGATTATCAGTTGCCACAGCCATGACCAAAGGGTCAATGTGAATTTTGTCGGGAGTGATTTCATATTTCTCGGCTTTTTCAACCAGTATTTTTGTTATATCAATCCTTGTCTGTACATCTGAAGGAATTCCATTATTGTCGCACGTCAGTGCAATTACCTGCCAATCGGTCCCCTGAATTAAAGGATATATTACTTCACACTTATCATTTTCTTCTGATACGGAATTGATTATACCCGGCTGTTTTGCATGTTTAAATACAGCTTCAATGGTTCTCGGATTTGGACTGTCGATACATAAAGGTTTGTCCACTGCATCTTGAACTATGTCCATTAACCATTTTAAAGTCTCAACTTCGATTTCCGGTGTGGTACCTGCACAAACGTCAATATAATGGGCACCGTCTTCTGCTTGCCTGATTGCAAGGTTCCTGATGAAGTTTTCATCTTTTGCCTCAATGGCCTTTTTTACACTTGGGATTGTCCCATTGATTTTTTCACCGATGATAATCATCGTACATCCCCCTTTGTTGAATTATGTTTTATTGAATTATGTTTTTAAAAAATAATGTGACTAGTGTGTCCGAAATGTTT
>JGI24500J29687_10023542_pt1 | contig 13230 bp, 12 predicted proteins | sample BioPla2RNA1_FD_29687 | JGI IMG/M metagenome (IMG submission 29687) | reverse complement strand
CCCCATTTCAGTCCTTAAATTGTAACTTATTGCTTTCCAAGTATCAATCTCTATCTTTATGGCGTTCATTTCTCTAGTAAGCTCTTTAATCTTTTGTTCTATTATTTCTAAATCATATTTTTCCTTTTCGGTATCAATTTCAACAAGCACATTCTTAGCTTTTTCAGTTATCGATGCTGACTGATTGTGTTTCATATAAGATTCTCTCTTTTTCTTTTCATAATTATTTAAAAGTACTACACGTTCCCTTTCTCTGGCTCTCAATTGTTTTCTGAGATTTCTGTGTATAAAAAGCAGTCTAGTCATTTCTCTAGTGACTTTGGCAGTGTCGGCCGCGTCAGCGAAGGATTCTATAAAACTAAAATCAGGATTGCTTATTGCTTGAGCGATTGTTTCATTATTTATATTGCTCATAATATAACCCCCTTCTATTATACCATTCAACTGTTATCATTTTTGTTAGACTTTTTGTTGCCTTTTTTAGAGTTTTTACCTTTATTCATAAATTCAAGGTCTCTGACATCTGGTATTTCATATATATCTTTTAAAAACTCATCTCTATATCTTCGTGCAAATGCAATTATTATAAAAATTAACATTATTGAGATAGATGATTTTAGTGTGTATGCAAAATCTTCTCTTGTTCCTAACAGCGTAAAAATAGCAATTAAAATTCCTAATACAATTGAGATATTTAATCTTTGTCTATAAGAAAACCTTTTTCTTACTGGTAAATAAAACCTATCTTCCTCAAGCTTTTTGTCATTGTATTTTATGCTCATTAAATATGCAAAAGAGGCTGTTGAAATGCCTGTTACTAACGCAATCATTCCTCTCAACATATTAATTATGAAATTAAAAGGTAAGAATATGTCTACTACAATACCAACAACTATTCCTGCAAAAGTCCCAATTAACAAGCGACCAGCAAAGGCTAGCCTCGTGTTATCTTGTTTTCTCAATAATAATAAATACTTCCTGAAGATCTCCATCATACAATTATCTCCTCCTCATGCCCTAAGAACGCTTGAGCGTCTGCAAGAGCGATTTCTTTGTATTCCCCACCATATATTTCATTAGCAATTCTTTGTGCGGTCCCTACTAGTTTACTGTGGTCTACTAAGTTACTAAATCTCAATGTAGATTCACCAGCTTGCCTTAATCCAAATAAATCACCTTGTCCTCTAGTTTCAAGGTCAACTTTAGCAATCTCAAAACCATCGGTAAAATCGACGAGGGCTTGCAATCTTTTCTTACTTGTAGGGGTTTTACCTTCAGACACTAAATAACAAGTAGACGGCAAGTTTGAGCGCCCTACACGCCCTCTAACTTGGTGAAGTGAACTTGCTCCCATTCGGTCAGCTGATAGGATAACAATTCTTGTTGCATTAGGAACATCAACACCAACCTCAATAACTGTAGAGGCAACTAAGATGTCAAGTTCACCTTTTCTGAATTCCTCCATAGCAGTATTCCTATCATCTTTCTTTAAAGAACCATGAGTGTAACCTATTCTCGCTTCAGGTAGTATTTTTTTCAAATCTTTATACGCACCTTCAACACTTGCGCTATCCATTTTCTTAGATTCGTAAACCATTGGAACAACTACGAAAGCTTGATGACCCTTTTTAATCTCTTTCATAATGTCCTTCCACATTGAATAATCCTCGTCTTTTGTAATTATTTTAGGATCTGCTTTAATCCATTTGGTTTCAATTTCAATTCTTCCTTTAGGTTTACCATATAAGGAAATTAAATTAATATCTCCATAGAATGCCTGTGCAGTTGAACGTGGAATTGGTGTGGCTGTCTGAGCTAAAAGATCCGGTTTTCTTCCATCAGCCCTGGAATCTAATAGGGCTTCTCGTTGTGAAGTACCAAATTTTTGTTGCTCATCAATAACAACTAGCCCTAAGTTTCTAAACTCAATCTTATCGTTTAATACTGAGTGTGTTCCTACAAGAATATCTATGTCTCCAGTTTTTACATACTTTAAAATTTCTCTTTTTTCCTTGGCCTTCATTTTGCCACCTAAGAAAGCTAAAGTAGGCCTCATATCTTCAGGCATATTATTTACAACTTTTTCAAAAGTGTTGAATAATTGTATTGCTAAAACTTCCGTAGGGGCTGCGAGAACTGATTGATAACCATTGTCTAAAGCTTGCATACATGAAGCTTGTGCAAGAATTGTCTTCCCTGAGCCTACGTCGGCCGACAAGAGGACTTGTTCAGCAGTTTCAGAGGACATATATTCATTAATTTGTTTCAATCCATCCTTTTGAGCTTGTGTGAGTTCCCAAGGCAAGCTATTAATCATGGCGTCAAAATATCCACCTCTTTTATTAGGCATTGGCAATCCTTTATCTTTAGTTTCAGTAGCCTTCCTATTTATAATCATTAATTGTAAATAGATAAGTTCATATAGTGCCAGAGCCTCCAAGGCCTCCACATAACTTTCCGAGGATGAAGGAAAGTGCATTTCACGAATAGCGTCACCAAATGTCATTCCTACTTCTTCAACATCAATGTATGGAGTAAGCTTATCAACATAAGGTCCAATTCTCTCAATAGCTTCATAAACAACATTTAATATTAGTTTAGATGTTATTTTATTCTTTGCAGACTGAGGGTAGATTGGAACAATATCTAAAGCTTGTGCTTCGATAAGGGATTCTAAGGATTGCCCAGCAATCTTCCCTTTACCTGAATATTCTCCCATGATTAAAACTTCATCACCAAGATTAAATTTATCTATCATCCATGACCTATTATAATAAGTACATTCAAAGACTCTATTCCCTACTTGAATGTCAAATGTTGCGTGTTTATAATAAACCAACTTTTTGTTAATTATTTTTCCTATTAAGTTAACCGGCTCCCTATATTCTAAATTATCATAGGCAGTAAGATTGGTTTTATCAATATATCTTCTAGGTTGTTTTACCAGGAAGTCAGCAACTGAATTGTAACCTATATTCTTAAAGTTTTCAGGTTTAACTCGGTATGCACTGCTGGCTGCATGAAGTTCCTCAATAGGGATTCCAAATAATGAGGCTATTGAACCATCAAATCCTTTTATTGGCTTTGCAATTTCATTTCTCAAGTCTTTTGTAATAACAAATTGAGGTAGAAAGTTAGGAGTAGTCTCAGCCGCCCTGATAACATCATATGCTCTAGCAATAGGGACTGTGTAAGTGTTAAATCCTTTACTAGCTGCCCCTACTGAACCTACTAATTCCAAATAGTAATTTAATGGTGGACATTGAATTTGAACGTGCTTACCTGTTGGGTACAGGGATAACACTGGCATTGTAGCTAGCTTAGTTTGCTCAGCAAGAATTCTTAAAACCTCTTCTTCAGCTGAAAATGTTTTGTCGTACTTTGCTAGCAAGGCTCTCAATGAGAAACACATATTTGGCATTGGCTCAAATGTGTATAAGTAGCCACCATCAACTGTGTCTAATTTATATTCAGTAAATTCCTTTTCAATCGCCTCTAAAAGAGGGATTTTTGTTAATAAAATTATATTTTCGTCTTTTAATTTGAATCTATTAAATTCCATATTTCCTCCTTATTAACATTTATTTTCATAATTTATAAATGTATATATCTACATCGTGTTTTTCACTTTGTCTATTAAGTATTTTTAACACAATATCCCAATTTCCACCTGCTAAGCCACATCCCATTTTATAAGGGACTCCCACCTTTGATAAATTCACATTATTTTCCTTAGCATAATTGAGAAACTTATCAATTGCACTTTCAAGTTTGTCATATTTAGTCTGAACTTTTCCTACCCCGAAGCCAAATTGTCCATATAGGTTAACAACAGTTGGCCCGTCATCTATAACTGCATGGCTGAAGTTTCCAAGTCTATTTTTAGGGGAAGCTTTATATTCCTTGTCAACCTTGTTGGCTTCAGGATAAAGTTTAGCAATACTTTTAGCAATACCTGCTCCCATTGTTTTAAAGCAATTTGCCTGGTGCATAATTACAGTACAATCAGATTTTAATAAATCACCTTTTTTATGATAAAGCATATTCAACTCTCCTTCTTTTTAGTATTATTATACCAATGAAATAAGGACCTTATACAAGGTCCTTATCGTTAAGATATTGCTTTATTCGTAAATTCCTGTAATTTATTGATGTAGACAAAAATATCATCAGGCATTTCAGATATTGCTTTTTCAAGAATTCTACATATTTTTATTTTATTAATCTCTGTTACTTTTCCAACATCTTCAAGCTCACCTGTCAACAAGTCAACCTGTTCATGTATAGCCTCAATGCTATTAAAATCTAACTCCATTAGATAGAATGCCCTATCAGCTGCAGTATGCCCTCTAGCAATCACAATTTTATTTAGAGCGTCAAGCCCTCTTGTGTTAGCAGTGAGTGCCTTGTAAATGATTTCAGCAGGAGTGCCTTTTTCATTTTGGAAGTAACCTTTAACAAAATTTAATTCAGTAGCATTGTAGTTATCTAGAATTTCCTTCATTTCTATAATTCTGCGAATAGATTCCACATTAAGTCCATCAGTTATAACTTTTTTGTCATTTTGTTTTAATAAAGGCCCCAATCTATCTTCAACAGGTTCCTGCTTAGGTTTTTCAACCGATCTTTCAACACGCTTTTCAACTTTTGGCTTTTCTTGTTCAACCTTAGGCTGTTCAACCTTAACTTCAGGCTTAACTTTATTAGTCTCCTTTTTAGGCTTGGTTTTAACCTCAAATTCAGCTTTTGGAGGGTTTTTGCCATAATTTTCTGGGTCTTTTTCTCCAGTACTCTCAGCAGCTCCGGCAGCCTCAGCAAACATTTGGTCTATATCTAATTTATCAAAATCTATCCCCATTTTATAACCTCGCTTTCAATTTTATATAATCTTAGCAAGAATACCACTAAGTCTTTAGCTTCGTGGTAGTTCACTCTATTTCATCTATCAATTTGGCTAACCAGGCAAAAGCGTTTTCAGCTTTCTCTAATACTTCTTTAGTATTTTTATTTGAATTTCTTAAAGTTTTTCCAAACGTGTCAGCAGCTGGCATAGATTTAAATATTTCTAATGTCGTCATAAGATTATCGTAATAAAAGAAATCTTCGTCCTTTAGTACCTTGTCAACATTAGCAGGTGTCCATTCTTCCATTGCACCATTATCTTCTTCATCTTCAGCATATCCATCATTATATTGTCCGCCACCATTGTATTTATTAGCCATGTCCATTTCTTCTTTAGTTTCATCAATGATTTCTCTAGCTTTTTCCTCGGCTTCCTCTGATGTCAAGTCTGCACCTTTTACTTCAGTTTCAAGTTTCTTAGTAATTTCAGGAAGCTTTTTCTTTATGGACCTAGCTTCGCGTTCAGTTATGTATAACTCAACACCACTAGCTTCATTAATCTCCTCAATTACGTTCGCTTGATTTATCAGCTGATAAGATCTTGCCCTTGAAAAATTAAATTCGTTTTCAATGTAACTAGCCCAAGAGTCGTACCCCATAGCAAGCCACGCTTTATTATCATGTGCTTTCTTTATTAAAACATATAATGCAGTTGTAGTCGACTGTATGCTTTGAGTTAACTCAGTTGCTTCTTCCTTAGTCATTGAAACTTCAACTTCCACATCAACAACTTCAACTGTTGTAATTTCGCCCATAACTCTTCTCTCCTTTCCTTAGTTCTACAATTTCACAATATCAAAAAAGACCTCCAAGGAGGCCTTTTGGTTACATAATTATTATTGGATATATAATCAAGAATACTAAAAATGGCATAATCATGAATGGTCCAACCGGTACTGCGTGTTCTTCTGAGTTATCAAATTGATACTTTATAGTTTTTCTTGCAGCTCGATTGAAAGCTTTTTCTCCCATTTCTTCGTACATATCTTTATGATTTACTTTGAAAACCTTTAATTCTTTATTGATTTTCTTTCTTCTATGTAAATACATGAAGAAAGCCACTACAAACAAAGTAAATATCAACATTTGAATTCCTAAATATCCACCCACAGAAATAGTATATGGCAAAGCAACTGCCAACGCCCTAACATCTGAAGCCCCAATAGGAACAAATATAAATATAATCACAAGAGCTATTGTGAAGATAACTAAGGCCAACATATTTTGACTAAAGAGTTCATTTGTAGCTATATTGTATATACTTATTAAATACATGGATATATAGGCCACTCTTAATACAAATCTATTAATTAATAAAACCTTTAAATCAGTCATTAAACTTTGAGTGGTAATATATGCTGTTATTGTTGTAGCAAATGGTAATAAAAACGGATTAAGTTCACTAGGCATACCTGTTTTCATGATAACTAAGGTTGACAATAGCCCTCCAGCAAATCCGGCTATGGATGAATAAATAATAACTTTATTCCAATCATAACCCTTTTCTTTATAAACTTCTTTTGTTTCATTGGGTAATAATTTCTCTCCTAAGAGAAGTACAGCTAATGCTATAGCTGTACTTATTAAATACACAATCATATTGTTCCCCTGCCTTTATCCTATCATCTTTGTGGCTAATAATGATGTATTTTCATCTTCAGAACCATCTGCCTGTAAAGACACAACTTTAACTACTCCTGGACTATTTTTAGATAAATCTCCAAATTCCAATCTAATTGAGCCATTGTTAGCAGGTGTTATACTCTTTAATAATACACTTGTTGCGAAGGTTGCCTTACCTGGAGAATCTAATTCAGCTTCAGTTACAATAACATCAATGTAGTCTCCATATCTATTAGATACTCTAACCTCAGTACCATCCGCCATTAAGTCTAAATCTACAGTCTCATCATTAGGTGATAGCTTGTTCACTGTTTCAATAGCAGCCTTAAGTTCACCTTTATCAACCACGATTACATTATCTTTTTGAGTAACAGACTCTAATTGACTAATATCTAATGGTGGCATATTGATAACCCCTACTAATGAAAGTGTTCCATTTTCATCAATATAACCAAACATTTCATCAGAACCTACAATCGTCAAAGTTTCACCTTGAGCAAAAGTTCCTAGCAATGTAGATACTTCAGTGTGGCGTATTAAAACATCTTTTGTGTCGTCTAGGTTAACTTTTGCACTATCTATGGTTACTGAGCCTAAAGCGTATGCGTCTGTCGCTAAAATTTTTAATTTATCCTCTTTTAACTGGAAGTGCATACAGCTAATTTGATGTTCTTGAGTTGACGGATCAGTTGATAAGATTTTAATTAAATCTCTTGCTACACTCATAAAATCATTCGCATCCACTGTTATATATTCCTCAACTTCAGGTGCAGGAGCTAATGGAGTTTCGCTTAACACAGGGAGCTTGTATTTACTTGCTGATGTTTTAATTGTGAAACTTCTAGTTTTTTCATTAATACTAAATTCAATATCTACTGGGGCGTTAGGTAAAATTGACACTAATTGCTTTAGTTTTACCCCATCTAAATGGTAAACTCTAGGTTCATCTTGTTCGATTTCAATTGCAGTAGCCTTTAATTTTCCTTGAAAGAATGTGGCACGGCTTCTAGATGTAATACTTAATTCGCCCTCATCTTCTAATAATTTTAAAGCAACATAGGAATTATCTTCTTTATTATTAAAACCTTTAATGACTGTACTTAATATGTTATTAAGTTCTGTTCCTTTTACTTTAAATTTCATTTACTTCTCTCCTTATAGTATTTTATTTTTATCTGATGAACAATTCTGGTTGTTCATCATAAATTTTATTTAATTCTTCATAATCGCGTTGAGTGTCCATTGCAGCCCAGAAACCCCTATGAATATGTGCATTGATTTTATTTTCTCTTTGTAATCTTGGTAAAGTATCTTTGCTAAAATCATCATCATCTTCGTAAATGTAATCAATAACTTCTGGTTTTAAAATCATGAACCCACCATTAATAAACTCATCTGTAGACATAGATTTCTCTGCAAACTTTGTAATCTTGTTATTGTCATCTGGATTAATTTGCAGAATTCCAAATCTTTCTTGATACTGAACTGCTGTCAATGTTAAAACATTATCTTTACAACTGTAGAAAGTGTCTGTTACATCAGATAAATTAACGTTTGATACAGAGTCCCCATATGTCATAAAGAATGGGACATTTTCATCATCAAAATATTCTGCAGCTCTCTTAATCCTTTGGGCAGTACCTGTGCTTTGACCTGTGTCTGCGATTGTTAAAGATTTAAGACAACCAGGCAAACGTGGTTGGTGTCCGTTAATTCCATCTTCGTTAATTGTAACACTTCCTTGGTATTTATATCTATCACTCATGAAGTACTCTTTAATCAGGTCAACTTTGTATCCTCCAGCAATTACAATGTGTTCTACCCCATAAGACACTAAATGATTGATAATATGAGATAAAATTGGAACATTACCTACTTCTACTAATGGCTTAGGAATACTTTTAGTTTGCTCTGCTAATCTTGTACCTTTCCCTCCAGCTAATATAATAGCGTGTTTCACTGTTTTACTCATAACTATTAAATGCCTCCTTTATTTGGTTTAATGTTATTTTTTGCATATCTTCACCTTGCATAGATTTATTATACCATTTTGAAACGGCTTCTACCACTAAATCATTTGTTGGATAAGCTGGCACCCAACCAACCGATTTAATTTTAGTATTATCCAATGCTAAATAATTGCTTTCTTTCCCAATAGATTTACCAGTATTTTCCCATTTGAAATCTAAGTAATCTTGCATTTTTTCCACAAGTTCATAAGTTTGCATTGTTTGGTCAATATCTGGACCAACATTATATTCCCCTTGATAACTTTTATCTTCACGTTGTAGCATTGCAACCCACAGGTATGCTGAAAGTGCGTCAAATACGTGTTGATAAGGTCTTACTGAATATGGACTTCTAATTTTCACAATTTCTCCAGCCCTAGTTGCTCTTACAATGTCTGGGATAATTCTATTTACTGCCATATCTCCACCACCAATTACATTTCCTGCTCTCATGGTTGAAATATAATGTGGAGATTTTAAAGCATCTCGATAACATGAACTAATCATGTCTGAGCAAGTTTTGCTTAATGAATAAGGGTCAAAGCCAAACATTTTATCATCTTCTTTTAATGGTCTATTTTCCTCTTTGTAAACCTTATCAGTTGTTATATTTATTATAGAAATTTTCTTGCAACTCAAGTTTTCATCATCAATTTTAGCACAATGTCCATTTTCTAAGTTTTCTTTGCTTGCCGGTAATCTCAATCCACGAATCACCTCATGTAACATAACCGTCCCCATAATATTTGTGTTAAATGTGTTGAATGGATCTTTATATCCTTCGCTAACAATAGGTTGGGCTGCCATGTGAAAAATGTAATCTGGGTTTGCCTTAATAATGCTAGGTATTAATTTTGTAGTGTCAGCAGGCTCAACAATATCCCCGATAGTGACATCTGCAATTTCATCAATTCTTGCTTGATAAAATATACCATCATCTTGGTCAGGATCAAGTCCAATACCTGAAACATTAGCTCCCAATTCATGTAACATAAGGGCTAACCAACCCCCTTTGAAACCTGTAATTCCTGTAATATATACATTTTTGTCCTTGTACGCTTCGATTAATCTTTTTTTATCCATTTCTTATCTCCCCTTCTTCGTCATCTGTTAATTTTACAAACACACTTCTTTTAATAAGTCTAAAATTTAAATCTTTGTCTGAAGTTAAAAGTGGAATAAAAACATCTTTTTCTCTTTCATTATCTTCAGTTACATATGTTATAATTACTAGCTTATCTTTATTCTTAGTGAACTCCAAGATTTCTCTCCAGAACTGGTCCTCACCTTTGCTTCCTAATAATGCTAATGATTTTGAACTTCCCTCAATTAATAATATCTTAGAATTGTCATCAAAGAAATAATCTTTCCATTGCCTAGAATTAAACATTCCATTTATATTATTATACCCGTCCATAATATCTGTTATTTTGACTTCTGAAGGAGTAACAAACCCCCCTTGTATCAAAGCGTAAATTATGGAATAAGAAGTAAATCTAGCTGTCAAAATGTCTTCAGCACTCACAACGGTGTATTTATTATATGGAGGTTTTAATGAAGTTCCTTTTATTTTTTCAATTAATGTTTTTGGCAACTTACTAGGCATAGAACTTTTCAATTCATTAGGCAAAAAGTTAACCCATTTTTCTAAATTAGACTCAATACGTCTTTTTCTCGCCTCTGATTCAGTTCTCCTAGATAACTCAAGTTGTCTTTTTTGGTATTCAAGCAAGCCTCTTCTGTTTTTTGGATTATTTCTTGGTCTCATTAAATCACCGTCCTCCATGTTTAGCAATGTAGTCTAATAATTCTTGTTCTTCCTTGCTTTTTTTATCTTCTTTGTGTAATTCTTCTTTTCTTTGTCTGTTTAAATTGTACTTTTTCTTTTCTAATTCAATCTCTTTAGTTAACTTGCCATCATCATATCTCATTCCATAATTTAAAAACACACTAGGAATTAACATTTTTCTATGCTTGGCAATCACATATATAATTCCCTCAAATTTTTCTTCATCCCAACCAGCTTCACACACATATTTTTTATAACAATCTTTAATATGTTTAAAGGCGATACCTACATCTGCATCTATATAATTTTTTAAATATATTTCGTTGTTGTCAATAAAATCATCTTTAATTTTTCCTATAAATTTGGAGGCCCTAATTTCGTCTTTATCTTCTATTTCAACATTGAACAACGTAGGCATTTTTTTATCTTTTTTCAATTTGCTCACCTCTTAATAATTATTGTACCTCTTAATAATTGTCGTCAAATCCAAACGAATCGTCGTTTCCAAATAAATCATTGTCAAATCCATCATCCTCTGAAAATAAGCTTTCTAAGTCATCTTCAGAAATCTCAAGATTTTCAAATTCATAATTAGGTTGTTGATAATCATTAGACTCATAATTGACTTCATAGTCCCCTTCGTTTTCTACAGCAGTCTCCATATCTTGTAATAATCTTTGTCCCTTTTCATTGTCATCTATAAACAAGCTGCATTCTAATCTAGTTCTTACAGTAATATACTTATTTGATTCACCTTGTCTATTCTTAGCAATAATAAAGGTTGCCTTAGGGTCAATAACTTCTTCATCTGCATCATCCATTTTTCTATCAATTAAAATAACAACGTTAGAATCTTGTGCTATAGCTCCGGACTCTCTAATGTCATAAATTTTAGGAGTGGTATCTTCATCATCTCTTTTTTCTCTATTTAACTGAACTAATACCATTACAGGAACATTTAACTCTTTAGCCAATATTTTCATATTTCTACTTACGTCAGCAATGGCCTCTTGTCGATTTCTTTTACTATCATTAGAAATTAATTGTAAGTAATCAATAATTATGAAGTCTAAACCGTCTTCCGACTGAGCTTGCTTTATAGCTGCCCTCTTAATATACTCAACAGTCACGTGTGAGGTAGTATCAAGTTTCAATTTAGAGTTTCTGATAGTTTGCAATGCTTCCTTTTGTCTTTCCTTTTCGTCATCAGTTAATGGTGCAGCCTTCTCGATTTTTTGAATTGGTATTAATGACATTGAAGCAATCATTCTTGAAATAACTTCTCTTCTAGTCATTTCTAAAGAAAAGAACAATACAGTTTTATCTTGTGCCATAGCTGCTACTGCATTATTTATTGCAAATACTGATTTTCCTATACCAGTTCTAGCACCAATTGTAATTAAATGTGTAGCACCCCAACCTTGAGTATAATGGTCGATTGTTGGATACGCTGAGTTAATTGAGTCAACAACTCCACCAGTTCTTAATATCTCTCTTGTTTCTTCTTCAAACTCATCAATGGCCTCGTTAATGTCAAACATCTCGCTAGAAGTCGCATCTAAAGAAACTTTTGATAAGTTGCTTACTGTCCTATCCATTATGTTTAAGGGATTATTGGTTTTTTTATCAATATCTTCTAAGCTTTCCCTCAATACATTTTTTGCTTCATTCCTAGTACTTTCTATTTTTAAAAGTTTTGCCCATGTATTTGGTGGTGCAGCTTGTATCCATTGAGCCATATTGTTGTTAAGGTTAAATAACCATCCTGTATCAATAGCTCCCCCAGATTCCCCTATTTTCAAAGCAATTTCAGGAAGGGAGATTGGTTTTCCTTCTAAATGTAATTCTAAAATAGATTCATACACCATCTTTAAATTTACATCGTCAAAATCTTTGGAGTCAACCAGTCCCACTACGTTTGCTATTTCATCTGGGCGAGCGAGTATGGATCTTATTAATCCTTCTTGGAATTGCCTGTATTCTTTACTCATGTCCGCCTCCTTATTATGTTATATTATACTAAACTTGATAATTAAAAGATAAGATAGTTCATCACCTTATCTTTTAAAGTCTGCATTACAAATTAAATGTTTTATGTTTATTCACCCACCCAGTTTTCTTTGAAATCTCTCTGGCTTTCTTTGGTATTTCAACAATTACACCATTATCATTAAATAAACATTCCTTATCTGTTATGAGTTTACTCAGTTCCCTTAAATTAACTAAAATACCTTCTGCATAAATGTCGTGAATGTGAACTCCTTTTTCACCATTATTCAATGACGATAATAAATGTCCAATAATATCTTCAACGTGCATAAGTCTCATTTCTTGTTCGCCAGGACTTCTAAACTCAAATGGCCAAGAATTATTCTTTGCTAAGATATTATGAATTTTAGGCCTCCAATCATCTGGCCCATAAGTATCTGGGAATGTCAAAAAGTGAATAGAAAGATCTTTGTAATAGTGAGCAATGTCCTCTACAGCCTTCTTAGTTGTGGCATACAGGGTTGCCGGCTCATAGTTCCCATCTTCATCTAAGAATGAGAATGTGCTTGCACTAGCAATCACTAAATCAGGATTAAGTCTTTGTGCAACATTAAAAAGTTGGGTACTAAATAAAATGTTAGAATTTATTAAATTAATAGTGGAAGTTTCATCATTACTGGTTGTATATAACGCCCCTAGGTGTACCAAGTAATCTGATAATGACAATACTTGTTCTAAAGATTTTTCTGTGCCATCATAGATAACATAGCAAACATTGTTTCTTAAAATTTTTGGCGTTGAGCTTTCTCTGATAATTGCATATATAAAATTATCTTTATCATTACTTAAGTGTTCAATTAACTTACTTCCTATATAACCAGTCCCACCAGTTATAGCATAAGTGTTTTTCATTGTAAC
>JGI24500J29687_10005937_pt1 | contig 13248 bp, 9 predicted proteins | sample BioPla2RNA1_FD_29687 | JGI IMG/M metagenome (IMG submission 29687) | reverse complement strand
AACCAAGACCTTGAACAACTGACAAGTCGTCTAGTGCTAGAGGGTTTGTGCTGTAAAGTCCAATGAAAACACCAACCAAGAAAGAAGCATCACTTTCGTCTTTCTTGAAAGACATGAAGCTCTTACCAGTAGGTAATCCTTGGTTTTTGAGAACTTTAAATTTACCAGCTAAATTACCTGCAACATATGGGCCGATAGGTTCTGAAGGATAACTTGTGGGAACCCAGAGGTCTGAACCTAGAGTTTCGATTGTGCTGATAAGTTCAGTGTCGGCTACAATAACGTTACCACCTGAGCGATAAACATTTTCCCGTAAACCGTTAGAAGCAGCAACAAGAGTTTGAAGAACACTTAAGCGGTGCATTGCCCAGCTAACTGCTGTAGGAGGAGTTTTAACCCAGCTGTATGAAGCATCAGCACTAGCTAGCATTTCTTCAAATACGTTTTCTGACACTTCTTTGTTAATGTAACCTGCGAGAGAGGTTGACATAACTTCATCAATGTCATAACCGCCAAGAACTTGTTGAGCTGCATAGAAGTTGTCTAAGCTGTAGGTAGAGCGTAGTCTATACTTTTCAGCTGTAACCTGTCGAGTTGCCCACTCAAATTTAACTTGAGCAGGTTTTGAATCGTCAGCATAGCGGTAAGTGATTGTCCCTGTAGAACCAGTAGCTGGAGTAGCTGCAGGAGTGATTTCAACTTCACCTGTGTCGTAATCTACGGTACCTTCCGTGACGTATCCAGGAACTGGAGTTATTGCTCCTTTTCCATCGTCAAAAGCTACAGTAGAACCAACACCTGCAAAGAAAAGGTTAACACGAACTGTGTTTGGGAGAATGGAAGCTTCGGGAGCAGTGAAACTAATGGTTGCACCTAAAGTTAAAGCACGTTTAACTTTATTAGTGGAATAGTAGTTGTTCGTGTTCCAATTGGTTGAACCAAGAAGCTTATCCCCAGCGTTTACACCGTTGCGTGATTCTGCTGCAGAAAGTTGAGGGTAGTAAATAGGTGATGGGTTGGATGGCATTGGTTGAACACCAGCTACTTCTGCATAAGCATAGTTTGGAATAAGAATGCTCATCAAATTGAAAAGCATTGAAACAGGGTTGTCTACCTTTGTAATATCCTCTGCAGCTGATTGAATAGCTTGACGAGAGAACCCTCTGGAGACAAGAATGTTTGACATCTGAGCCATGCTGTTAACAAGAACAGCTTTAAGTGACTCAGGCATCTTATGCTTACGTTTTCGTTCATAAGCACTTACAGATTGAGCAATCAAATCGCCATGATAAGCTGGACAATTTGATGCTATCTGATGGAAGGTTTGTTGCATTTTATTGCGAACTTCATCTTCTGTCATGTATTTAGACATATTAGACTCCTTGTATTGTTCTAGAAGTGTCTAACCACTTCGAATTATATCTACAAATAAAAAGAGATAATTAAGATTTTAAAAAGAGGTGGAAGAATCGTTAATTTAAAACAGATTATAACTATTTTATAGTGTCGAGAAGAAACGAGAAGAAGAAACGTTTGATAGGAACTTTTGTCCTGTTTATCTGTTTTTAAGAGCTCTAGCGGCTATGGATTCTAAAGAATTATGGTTGCGAAGAGTTTTAGAAACCATTCTTTTAAGCCTGTCTGAAGTAGCCTCTATCATAGCTGTTTGGTTTGTGTAGTCTGAGTTAGCAGAAAAACGAGCTTCGGGAACGGCTGAATAACTCACCAAGTCAAAACTTACATGGATATAATCTTCTGGAACTATTATCTCTACATTAGGTCTGGAAGGCATTTTCTGAAGAGCTCCAAAACCACGAGCAGAAGCTCCTATTGTGCCGACGTGAGCTAAAGTTGTCATATCACGGCCTATGGAGGTGTTGAGAAAGTCTATATCTCCATAAACCAAATTATCAGTACCTATTCTCCATTCTCTTAGGCGAGCAGGGATGCCATTGTGGAAAGAAGTGTAATCTTTATCGGTGTGGTCGGCTTCCATCCAGCAACAACCTTCTTCAATAATAGCTTGCCAATATTCGTTAGATTCGAGATTTTTCCAAAGCTCGAGAGGGTAGATTTGTTGATTGATGGTTGGTACGTCATAAGACCCTATTACAACATTGGAAAGTGTGAGAAGAATATTTGTACCGTTCCCGACTATTTCTTTTCCAGAAGATTTGATAACTCTGGAAGTAACTTTCCTGTTTTTGAGAAGGCTTGGAGCAGGTGAGCCTGATAGAATTAATTGTTTATTGTTCATTAGAAACTCCTTTGGTACGAACAGCTTGTCTTACTGTAAAAGAAGTAATACCTGTGAGGTAGAGATATGTAAAAGTAGCTAAATCTTCTTTATTGGTGAAAACATAACCTTCGGGGGTGAGAATAACACTGCTAATAGCTCTGACAGCCGCGTTATTGAGGTCTCCCGCGGTCAGTTTGATAGAACTTGGGACAAAAACGGGGAAAGAAATAGGTAGTGAAGCGAAGTTAGATAGGCTGCTGCCTTTGCTATTTAAAACTTCGGCGAGGTTGTTAAGTTCTTCAGGTGTTTGTTCAACATAATTAACTTTATCTTCAAAATCTATGGGGGTGTTCTCGTCGAAGGGAGTGAAAGAAGAAGCATAAGCATTAAGATTGATATTTGTCGAGGAAGACTTCACCATTTCTATCTTCTTTTCATTATTGGCCAGAGAAGTTATCAGAGATTTAGCTTCTGTAGGTTTAAAGATTTTCATATCTTCAAGAGATTGGATTAGTTTTTTATTGGCAAACTCTTGGAAAGTGCCTCTGTATTTTGAAATCACCATTTGCTCATCTTTGTCATTTTCTTCCGTGTCTACTCTAAGTAGCTCTTTTACATCCATACCGTTAGCTGACATAGGAGGGCCTAGAATAGATTCAACCAGATAATTTTTATTGAAAAGAATTTGGTTTTGATTAAGCTCGTAAGCGAGGGATTTGAAGTTATCAATGGCGACTTTCATATTATCTGCGCGAGCTTTATCTTCAAGGAGAGTTGTACTAACAGTGCCGTAAGACCAATCTTTGAAAGAAACATTGTAACCTAAAGTTTGAAGGTAAACTGAATCTATCTCTTGAAGAACCTTGCTTACAGAATAGAAAAGAGTTTTACAAACTTTAGAAAAACGAGTGTCAAAAACTGTCTCTGTATTTTCTCCTCCACCCAAGCCGCTAGGAGTATCGTTAGAATAACCAATCATTGTAGGTTGAACACGTAAAGCAGAGAAAAGCTTGCTAATTTGCATATCTAAATCTTTAACATCTTTTACTTCAGCATTACCGCCAACATCTTTTATTTCTACATCTTGAGTGTTAGTTTTAGGGATAATAACTTCAAAATCTTGACCTGTTCCTTTAGAAGCCATTCCTGTAGAGTCATAACTAACTCTTCGAACTTTCTTAAAAAGGTTCCGATAGAAATTGAGCAAACGAATTGAAGGTTTACTATACACTTGACCGCCAACATTAACAGCAATAATTCGATAGTAATTAGATTGGTCCATTCGGTTAAGAAGCAAAGCATCTTCAATGATTCGTATATTTCTCCAAGGTTGAGAAGCTGCGGCTAAGTATGGAGGGGCGTAAGTAAACTCATTTACAAGATCGTTCCCATAAGCATCTTGAGAAAAACTTCCGCCTCTGAGAGAAGTAGAATAGGAAATACCTCCAAGATTACGATAAAACTTAAGTTGAGCGTAAGAATACTCATAAGGATAACAATAGTTTCCTTCTTTGTTTAAATACCCAACAGTTTTATTACCTATAACAATGGGAGTAACTTCTTGAAAATTGGCAATAGGGGTTACATGGGTTAAAACTCCTTCTTCATTAAAAATATGTTTAAGAGGAAGATTACCCCATAAGAGAATGTTGTATGCTATAAGAAGAATAAGATCTTGCCACCCAATAGATTCGTGGAAAATATCTAATTCTTCCTTTATGAGTTCGTAGGGAGATTTAACCCAAACGAGTTCTTGTTTATCGTTAGCTTGGAAAGTAGTTTCCATGATAACAGCAAGACAGGATTGGATTATCGGGTCTTGAAGCATGTTGGGAATAGTTCGAGCTAATAGATTGATTTGATTGCCCGATGTGTAAGACACGTTGTTAATGTCATATCGGGCAAAATTTGTATGTTCTAAAACTAATTGTTCTAAATCTGGGTCTTGTCTGCGATTAAGAAATTTTTGAACTCGTTCCGGAATAGATCTTTTTTTAGATGTTTGCATTTAAACCACCTTCGGTTTTGGGTATCTCATTTTCTATATTCCTTTCAAGTTCTTTGGGAGGAGTTTCAGTGGGGAAGCCAGTAGGTGGGGGGATGAATGAATCTGTCTCCAGAGAGCCTTCAGTTGTCGGGATTTGAGGATTCTCGTTGGTGAAATCCCTCATCATTAACTCGCCATCCGGTTCAAGGGGGAGCTCCTCCCTATCAAGGATTACAGGAGGGATGAAAGGGTTGTATTCTTTCCCTTCCGCCGCCACTAAACTGCCAAAAAGAGTAGCGAAAATATTAAACCCTGTGATGAACGAATCCATTTCAAATTCCATGCCATAAGGGCTTCCTATGGAAATCCTTTTGGTCAGAGGATTGATTCTTAAAACTATGCGGTTTAAAACTATTTCCATCTCTGAAACAATTTCTAACATTATTTCTGTGCTGGAAGCCCATATGGCAAAAAGAGACGCCCAGGAAGAAATTTCCTGGTCGTGAACTACTGAAAGAAAATCCTTAAAAGTAATATGGGTGTATTTTTGCCAGACCGGAAAAAAGATTGTTAAAAACTTGTAATAGAATTCGAATTCTGTCTGGTAAGAGGTTGTGGGAGTCTCTTCCCAATCTTCTGAACGAATAACTCTTATTTCAGACTCGTTGAATATTGCATACCAAAGAATCACATCTGTTCTGGAATTTATAAGCTCCAATTCAACATTGCTGGTGCTTTCTATAACTTTGAGAGAAATGTTTGTTAGAGGGTTGGATATTTTATTTGTAAAATTTCTAAGAGAATTAGCTATGTCGGATATTTTCATGAAAACCCCTTATTTTACAATATTCCGAGAAACCACAAGCATAGGAATGGTGCCCATAGAAAGAAGCAAAGGATTATCGAGTTTGAAGCTATCAGCAATTCCGTAACTATTGACCGTTCCTAACCTTATATTTACAACTTCTTGTGAAGAAAACCTCTCTTCTTTCCAGCTAGAAGTGAGGAGAGAAATTTCTTGATTGCTATAACCTATGTTGTAAAGAGCTTCTTTTGCTTCGCTTTCCATACCTTCATTGAAAGCTTTTTTGATGGAGGAAAGGGAAGAAATATCAACTTTGGAATTGAGAAGGTTTTGAGCTTCGTTCATTTCCACTTCTAAAACTGAGCCGAAAATACCCATATCTACGATAGCTTGTTTGGCTTCATCATAAGACGCGTAAGGTCCGTAGTAAGAATCGTCTTTATTTTCATCGGAAACCAAAAATACAGAATTTTTGATAAGAACTCTATCAAAAACACTGCTGTTCTGCTTCTCCAACCCTTTGCTGTTAGAATTTATGATTTTGAAGGTATGTCTCAAATCGTTCAATAAATTACTGTGGATATTTCTTCCAGGGTAAAATTTTGCCCAATATTTTTGAGGGGTAAGAGAAGGCTCTCTTCTTAAAGCCTCCGGAATACCTTCAAATAATTTTTGAGAAAGAATAGGGTAATTCCCAAAAACATTCTCCATGTTCCATTTGGAAGTTAGTTGGGTAATAGTTTTCTCAATTTTACCAGCAGCGGAAAGATTGGTTCTAGAATTCTTTAAATCAGGGACTTCTGCGTAGCCAAACTCCCAATCACCTTCAGCGGGAGCTAAAGATTTTTTATCCAAGTTTTTTCTAATCCAATCAAAAGCAGGTTGTAATTGTTGGATCATGCGCTTGACAGAAGGGTGGTTGATATCTCTCATTGGCCAATAAGTTTGAATATATTCTTCGGGAGTGAGATGAGGGTTTTCTTTAAGAGCTGCTTCAACATACCCAAACACGTCTCTAGTACCATCTTCACCAGGAGCATCATAGCCAGCGTGGCCTAACATGTAAGAAGTCTCGTTGCTGGTAATAAAACGCTTCCCTGTTGTAAAAGAAGTAGCTTTGCAGCTAGAGATAAGAGAAGGCAGATGAGTGGAAGCTTCTATGACTTCGGTGACGGAATTTTCTCTGATCAAAGAAGGTAGCATTAGAAGACTTTCCTCTGCGTTATAGTCGTAAAGTAAATTAAAAAGTTTGAGAGTCACTATGGGTTCGCAGGAAGAAATAATCCATTTGTTGTTTTTTGAGTCTTCAAAAACCACTGTGTTCTTGGTAGAAAGAACAGGGATGAGGCTAGCGCTGTACTCTTTATCTAAGAAAGTTTTGGTGTGGATAGGGAGAAAGTGTCTTGAAATAATCTTGGACAAAACAGAGAAAGCTTCTGCGGGTTTTTTGGTGTTAGAATTTAAAGAGATTTTATTATTTGTCAAATAATTTAAAGCCTCTTCTTTCGAGTTAAAAGTTTTTCCTAATTCTCCGTTTCTGAGCAGGTTCCACTTGCTGACAATCCTGAAAGGAAAACTTCCTTCAGGGATATCTTCTCTTTTCAAATCCCAAACTGGGTCTTCTGAAACTAAAAGAAATTTACCGTTGGAGTGGACCAGGCAACTATCATTGAAAAGAAGCTCTAAATCAGAAAAACCTTCTTTTTGAATCAAGAGATGATTCTGGTTTTGTTGGAAATTAGATATTATATTTTTACTTTTTAAAGAAGTAAGAAAATCTTTGAGTAGTTTGAAATCCATTTAGATCTCCTGTGTTTAGATAATTTTTTTCAAAGAAACAATTAAAGTTTCAACTTTGAACAGATTTGGAATATTTTTAAGATTGAAACGGGAACTAATCTCTTTGAAATTAGTTGTTTCCAATGAAGTTGCAGAATGTATCATAGGAAGATGGGTGAGCTTCCATTTGGCTTTAGAAAGAACATCTCTAATGGTGGTGAAATTTTCGCTGCCAGGTTTCAACACAATCCTGCTTCCAGAAGTTAAACCGTAACATTCGTAAAAATCTTTGATTTTTGAAATAGGGACTGTGTTGGATTTACCAAAGAAAGAAATTTTATCTTTTTTATTGACAGTGCTGGCTATAATCTCATTATCATTCATTGATAAAGTGATTTCATCGGAGCTGTTAAAGAAATCACCTTCCGTTTCTTTGGACTGGAAATCCTCTATGGAAATACGCCCATCAAGGAAAGCAGCCTGAAGTTTGGTGATATCTGTATCAGGGATGTTGATCTCTTTCAACAAATTTATTATGGTCAGACCGTCTATACCCACAATTGCTGTTCTAAATTCAGCTTTAAACCTTTTATCGGAAAAAGCATCTTCTAGAGATTCTATAGTCTTGGCTTCTAAATCCAGACTAACAACGTTCGTAGGGACTCCTGAGGAAAGCAAAACCCCTCTTTTAACCGCGTGCAATCTGTCCGGGGTTTGTTGACCGTAGAGATGAGAGTTCATCATTTCAAGACTACTTCTATCCAGAGCGGAGATGATCTCATCTTCCATCATTTTATAACCCATCTTGGGCACCATTTGTGATTTAGGGAATAACAGATAGTTGGAAACTAATTGTTTCATATCAGGAGCGTTGATGGTATTTTTTAGGTGCTTTTGAACATAAGCTTCTGCTGCAGCTCTGGACAAGAAAACTTCTTTAACATTATCGAAACAGGTGGTCCATCTAGGAGAACTGTTTATTTTTTCCATTTTAATAAATTTTTCTAAAAGGAGATTCTTACCGTTTGTAATCTTGCCGGTAGAGATTATAGTCTCCTGGCCTTCTTCTGGGAAAAGCCCGGGCATTAATAAAAGAGTTGGGTCAGCATTACTGTTGACACAAAGCTCGTTGAGTTTAAGAGTGGTTTTAACGCATTCGCATGAAGAAATATATTTTCTACCAGCCCCGTCTGCAAAAACCACATGGGCTTTAATATTAGAGGTGATGTCATCTAAACTAACTTCCTCGCCTAGAGGGATATCGAATTCTTCGGAGACAGAGACATCTTCAACAATTCCGTTGTTAAGAGTATCTTTCAATATGTCACAAAAGAAAGTAGCTTCAATATAACGTTCGAAATCTTTGAGCTTAACCCAGTCATTGGCGAATTTTATAAAAACGGTGAAAACACCCTCGTTTTCCGCTAAAAGAAAAACATTGTGTAAAATTTCACCATTCTCTATATCAGCGCTCGAAGCGACTATTTTGATTTGTGAAACAGGGTTTAGGATGGTGCCATATTTGGGGTTGCAGCCTGAAATAATCTGGGAAATTTTATTAACAAGCACTCTCTCCACATCGTTACTAACAATATGGATTATTTTATCAGTGTTTTGTGGGATGAGAATAGCTTCTTTAGCGTTAGCTTTAATGATAAGAGATTTGCTTCCCCTACTAATCAAATAAGTATGGAACCCTCCTTCCATACCTGGAGTCACTTCATCTATAAATTTTGTTCTTTTTGCTGCTGTTAACCATCTATTAAGATTTTCCATTATTTTACTCCTGAATAAAAATACCACCCTCCTAGTTAAAAACCGAGAGGGTGGTTGAAGAGAAATTCTTTAAAAAGCTCCCATCATTCGGGCAAGTCTCTCAGTATTCTTTCTTGTTTGCTCTGCTTGCAGCTTAGCCTCACTGGTAAGGAGATTTTTAGTTTTTATTGCATCTTCAGCTATTTGGTTTTTAACGGAAGATCGCAAAGAAGAAAGGCTTTGCATTTGAGCCTGAAGCTCTGCCTTGTAACGACTTGTTTCAGACTTAGCTGAGCGAATTTGAGAGCCAAGAGTAGAAGCAACTTTATCAAGTTGACGCTTGTAAGAACTTTCAATTTGTTTCTTTTCTTGAACTACTTTGTTAAGCTTGGAAACTAGGTATTGAATATAGGCTTTATCAACTTCAGTAAAAAGATCACGCTTGTAACGAGATTTTACAACTGCTCGATTAGAAGCAACAGAAGCTATAACTCGGTTGGCAGATGACTGAATTTCATAACCCTCAGGATTGACTAATCTTCCTCTTACCATAGAGAAGATAGAGTACTCTGCGTTTTGAAGTCCTTTAACGAAGTCTCCTTTAATTCCTACTAAGCCAAAGATAGAACTTGATTTAAGAAGAATTGCTTGTTTAGTTGCTGAAAGAAGAACAGTTCTACCATCAAGATTGACTTTGAGAGAAGATTTGGTGAAGTTGGGTTTTCTTCCGCTGTAAAGAAATTCTTTAGCCGAAGCACCGGTGCGGAAAGAAGAAGCTCTGGTATTGGCTTTTCTTTCATAGAACCTTTTGGCGACATACACTCCGGAACCAATATCAGCAAACTCGATAACTTGAACGTTGTTAGAGTCTTCGATAGGAGCTTCGAGAGCTGCGATTTCAAGAGTGTCGAAATCATAAAGCTCGTTGAAAGGTTCTCCTGGCTCCACTGCTTCGATAACAGCGGCTCCCTGATCTCCAGTAGGTGGAGCGGAAGTAACTCCGGACTCTCCACCGACTTCTGTTCTAGAAATATCGGTTTCTGGGTCGTAAACATCTTCTTCGGAAACAGGTGGTGTGGAAACTATGACATCCCCTTCGATGGCGTTGAGAAGACCAGAGGCTTCTGGTAAGAAAACTTCTTCAGCCATGGCATCAGCCATTTCTCTGGCCGAAACTGTTTCGGAAGCGATTTTGGTTCTACGTTTTGAAGGAAATTTAACGGAAGCTGCTACAGGAAGAGAGCTTAAAACATCTTCTGGGTCGACTCCGTTTTTGATTTGCTCCCAAGCTTTATTAGCTTGTGGTCCACGTATACCAATACCTTTCAAGAAAAGCATCACGTTTTGACTGAAAGCCATTAAACTCATGATACCTTCTTTCCAAGAATTGAACCAACCTCGGAGAAGACTAGCTTTGTCGCTAAGGGAAGAAGACTTGATGAGTCTGACTGCGGAAACCACTTCTTCTTCGGGAAGCTCGAGGAAAGACTCTTCGGAGATATCTTCTTCGTAGGTATCTTCTTCGGAGGTGTCTTCTTCGTAGGTGTCTTCTTCGTAGGTATCTTCTTCGGAGGTATCTTCTTCGTAGGTGTCTTCTTCGTAGGTGTCTTCTTCGTAAGTATCTGCTTCGTAAGGAGTGTCTACACTCTCGACAATTTCGGTGGCTTCTTCAACAATCTTTTCTGTGATAAAATCCTCTGCTTCTTCTCGGGTATCGAAAACACCTGCTTCTTCTACAGGTACAATCTCTTTATCAGCAACAAAGAAACTACCATCTGGTGCTTCAATAACCTTCATACTACTAGCTTTTAGTTTTTTCATATTGCTAGAAATACTTTCATCATAAAAGGTGATATTTTTGTAGATACCTTTAGGATTGAACTCAGCAACATAACCAGCTTTTTTAAGTTTTTCAACGATAGCGTAGGCTGATTTTTCCATAGCGTCTGTCCCCCCACGTTCATCCCAAAAATCCGCTTCAGTTTGAATCGTCGCAGGGTTGAGTCTTGAGACACTTCTTGGGTAGAATCTCCAAGGGTTTAAAATAAATTCGTCCATGTCATTGAGAAAGTTTTCTAGTTTAATACCCACTTCTGGACTTACAGATGAGGTAAGTTTTCTTTTCATATTATTACTCCTTGATTGTATTTTTCTTTCATATTAAATCCTTTGATTATTGCTTTGAATTAAGTTTGAACAACAAACTCGACAACAATCTCTTCGCTTTTCTCTTCAACCCCAAAATCTTTGGTTTCTGAAAATTTCTTCTCTCTTTTCTTTATTTTGAAAGGAACTCTTACTTTATAAAGATTAGAGGAAACTTTCACAACATCTTCAGGTGCTAATTGACCAATAGAATCTTTGAGAGCGTCCAGAATTCTTTGAATCTTGTCAATCTCTAACTCGTCTGAAACTTGGTCGAAAGGCTTGCCTTCTGGTTTCATCACAGATGGATTGGTTTTATTTTTGTAAAGATTAATACTTTCGTACTGCAACTTGTCTAACACACTATCAGATTTTATTCTTGCTGCTTGAGCTTGTATGAAAGATTTGTTATATTCTCTACGAGCTCTCTCGATAGTTTTATTCATTTCGAACCTCCTGTATCGTGAAAAGAACAGTTCGATTCTTATTTACAGAAAGGCTACTCGGGTTTTGATAAAAGAGAAAGAAATCGTGAAACGAGTGGGTTGAAAATACTGTAAGAGCTTCTAATTTTTCTAGAAACTTTATAGAATCTTACTTCTGAAGTAGACGAATCTGTCACGTTTTTAGTATTTGAAAGAACTACAGTTGAAAAAGGCTCTACACATTCTCCCATAATTAAGTCTAAACCTTCTACATTTAACTGTTCTGGTTTAAATTTTGGGTTGACGACACAGAGTTGTTGTCCTTCTGCTTCTGGAACTTCTATTAAAAAAGTAGATTCTCCTTCCCCTTCTTCGGGTTCACCTTGCAAAATAACGACTTGTAAGATATCTGAACAGGAGTCTGAATCTGATTCGGAATTAAGGGTATTTACTTGAACAGCGCTGCCGTTTATGGTTGAATCAATCAAATCTTCCATGAGAGGGTTTTTATAAGTAGCTTCATCTTCGACGGTGTTAACGCTTATCTCTCTGCGTTTTTCAAGATTGTACCAGTAAAGCATCATCTGGTCAACTTCTTTTTCAGCAAGCTCTGTAGGCCAACCTAAATCTGTGTGCAGTTTTATACAAGCCTCTCTTATTTTGTCCCAAGAAGCTGTTCTATCTTTATAAGCTCTGTGCCAATCGGAAAGACCTCTGGGCTCTGGGTAGGTTTTTTGTGTAGAGGTTATTAAAGAAGAGTCAATTATATTTTCATTGCTGAGAAGAAGAGTTGTTTTCTTACCTTCTTGATACCAAACTGAATTTTTACCTGCGCTAGAAATAGCGGCTGTACGCGCGTCGACCCATTCGCTGTCTTTATAAAAACCAATTTTTTCTATTTTGTCCCTGGAAACAACTTTCTGAACAATAAAAGAATTGTTTTGACGTTTCTGGATTAAAACATCCCCCGGTTGGAGTTTTGTTGAATGTATTGAGTAAATTTGCCCTGTAGAAAGAAAAGCTTTTATTCTTCCTACTGGTACGGGACGGGAATATTGTGAAATCTGGGTTCGTAGGGGTTTGAAAAAGGAAGAGGGTGTAATAACATAACAACTACTTCCATCTTTTTCAGCGAGCTTAGAAACTTGGCTTTCAATTTCTTTAAAAGAATTTGCGGAACCTATGTATTGAAAAGAATGGGATGTAAATTTACCCATAGAAAAAGCCCGTTCATCGGAATAGATAAGATAATCTCCAATAGCTGGCCAATGAGATACCCGGCTAAATACAAAACTATTATTATTAAAATAAGAGTTTGAAAGAAACTTGCTCACTTCTGTAGCACTATAGCCTTGTTTTAAAAGATTTTGTTCTATTAATTTTGTTTCTGAAATCATTCTACCTTCCTTTATTAAGTCCATTGCCTTCATTGTTTATTTACATTACTAATTTAGGGAATTGCCGAGGTCGACAATTCCCTAATTGGATTTATTCTTCTATGATGGGTTCTTCATTACGCATCTCTCGGAAAAAGTTTCTTTCAGCTTCATTACTGACCACCCAAAACTCTCCCAGAACTTGGTTTTCTCTAAAAAGAAAATAGCAATTATCATGAAAAACTATTTCATATTCTCCTGGCTCAAAAAGCATATTTTCTTGCCTTTCTTTTTCAGCAGCTTCTTTTGCTTTAGCATCTACAGCAAAACATTTTACTAACATTTGCAACTCCTTCTGTGGGGATTATATTAATGCTTGAACGGGCAAACCGTTTCCGGTCCCGTCCTTCACACCGACCGCCACAGTTACCTTATCCTAACACGGGAGGCTCTTAGTTCACTTATTTGCGGGTTAAAATAAATCATGAGTTATATCGATAATAGCATCTCTTTCAAGAGAATCTAGAAGATTTTGACGAGAATCAATTTCTATTTCATTTTCATCATTTTCTTCTTCAGGGACAATATCTTCAAAAAAACCATCTCCACCTACAATATCAAGGTCTTCAAAAAACCCATCAGAAAAACTATCTTCTTTTGCTTTAAATTCTTTTTCTTTACGTGAACGGTAATTTTCATCTTCTAAACGAAAAGGGTCGATTTGTTCAAAAAGAGAA
>JGI24500J29687_10026331_pt1 | contig 13302 bp, 8 predicted proteins | sample BioPla2RNA1_FD_29687 | JGI IMG/M metagenome (IMG submission 29687) | reverse complement strand
GTCCCTGTTCCTGCAGTATATCTAAATCTGAAAAATCGTCCTCTTATAATAAAAGCTTCCTTGGGGCTTTCGCCACCACCAACTGTGCGAATATTAACAAATTCGCCACCCTCATTTTTCTCATCAACAAAGTATGTCGCATCTCCTGCACCACTAATACTTGAGGCTGCAAAAGTTACTTTAACCCCTTCATTGGGTTCAATAACAAACGTCATATCACTCGTAACACGATAATAATCTTCAATAGGAACACCATTTAAGGTTGCGCTTTTAACTCGAGGCGCACGAAGTTGGATGTAGGCGTCGCGCGGGATAGTAAATGTTGACGATACTGTGGTTAAGCCTACCGTCAATTCATTAGTGTCATTGAATGTTGTCGTAGTTGATGAGAAAAATTGATAATCAGAAATTTTATAAGTGTATGGTCTGTCCGCTATTTGAACACTTATCAAATATGTCGCAATAAAATCTCCATCCCATTTAGTTTCGCGTGAATAGAGTGTGCTTCCAACAACGAACTGACCAATAAACCCTTCTGGATCTTCGTCACTAAAAAATAGCCCGCTTGATACAACACTAATTTCAACAACAGTTTGCCCTTCATCACTTGTAACACTAAATCCGCTTTCCGGTAAATTTGTGAAATTAATTACAGCACTACTATTAACCATTTCTGTTTCTATAAATGCCCCAATGCCACCAGCTGTTCCAAAGGTAACCGTTCCGTTATTAATAAAACGGGAATCTGCTGAGTTGAAAGCATATGTCGGAAGAATATGCTTCGCGTGTTCCTTTTGATAGAAAATAACTTCATTATTAATATGCACAAACGCTCCTGGTAAAACTTTTAAAATCGCTCCTGGTAAAAATTTAATACGATAATCGGTTGATAAGGTAACGCCACTTTTTACATATATTTGAAATTTATGACCAATTGGTAGAAATCCATCTGCCGAATTTATTGATTGTCCCGATAAAGTTAAAACTAAATGCCCCACTTTTAGGTCACCATTAATATAAAATCGTGTTGGTGAATTCACATGACTCGTTAAACCTAACACTGCGGGGGCATTCTCAAAAGCGATACTCCCATTTTGTAAATAAAACATTGATGATCTTGTACTTGTATCACTATCGATGATGTATGCTTCCATATTTGCTTTAATTGGAAAACTAGATGAAAGTGCAGCGAAAACCCTCGCCTGTACCGCAAAGGTACCTCCGTACATTACTTCAACATATGTTTTTAAATTAGGGAATTCAAACGTATGTACGGGTAAAATATCATTGTCTCGTAATGCTAGTAACATTGTGCCTGATGAAGGGGAATTCTGCATACCAAGCGCTGTTTTTAAGTGTCCTGTTGCACCCACATTAATAAAACGTCCAGCATCATTGGCGTTATCGTAGTCTTCCTGATACTCCGGTAAATTAGCGTGGATTAATGTATTTTCTTTTACGTACCCATACGCTATAAATTCACCATTAACAGTAATTGAAGACCCTTCACCTAAATTAAATTCACTATATCGTCCCGTAATACCTACTGATCTAAATTCACCACCTAAAACAACTTTTGCGCCATAATTAATAATTAAATCAGCGCCTTCACGGAAATTAATAAGACTTACACGGTTATTGTTAGCATTCGTTACATTCGAATCGGCAAATACATTTGGCAAGAGTTCAATTTCATCCTCTGAATTGTCCCATTGTTGATTAACAAAGGGGACAAAAAGTGTTACCCCACTATTAATGGTGATTGATTCGCGGACATATAGTGTCGAGTTTGGAACAATATACATATTAACTGTTTGTCCCTTACTATTTGCGTTATCGACAGCCGTTTTTAAATTTGTGAATCGCGCATAGGGCTCGGTTTGACTGGCGTAATAATTTTCAATAACCCCCGAAGGTTCGCGGGAATCAACATACACATCGGTGTCAACGTTAAAACTATTAATAACCCAGTTAGCTGAACCAACAACCATTGTTACACTAAGGGCAAATAAGGAGAGTAAAAACAGTAATCGTTTTTTCATTGTTATACTCCAACCGTTAAAACATTAGCGCTAAGTCGAAAACTAACATTTTTTTCCTTAATATGGCTATTAAAAAAAGTCTTATAACTTTCCATGTCGTTGATCGTGAAGCGGTATGCGATTTTAAAAGCGTGGCTATCAGCATTTATATCAATATTGGACAGCGTAAGCGTACTATAGAGAATACCATTTTCTGTACTAGTGAATATACCAATCGTTTCATCAAGAAAATGCGTTATTGTAAAATCACTAAACTGTAACATTTCCGTTGCAGCGGTTGTAAATGGTGTGAGTAAGACTGTAATGTCAACTTTATTCGTATCATAAATAAAACCACCCGCTGATAGTGCACCTTTTGTATCCAATTTTAAGTAATATTCAAGTGTACCCTCACGTTCAAACATGCGGTCATCCTCGATATCATGAAAGGAGGTTTGAAAGCCAAGTTCACCTAAAGTTACTGTGTTATAGCCTTGGTAATTACTTTCTTCAGTGATATTAAGCGTTAATAAATCATGTGTCTCCAACACCTCAACTGGAACTTGCAAGGTAATGATATTGTCAACCATAACCCACGCGGAAAACCCTGTCGAAAAAACACCTATTCCGGTGAATAGTGGAACAAGATTAAGTAAGTTTCGTAATGTTTTTCTGCGCATATTTATTGTTTAAAGTGTCCTTCTTTTATGAATCATCATTCATTTTATACTTATAGTATACTATAGCTGCTTTTTTTCTAAATCCACCGTGCATACAAGGTCATCTCGTTATAGACAGGGATAAGGTTTGTAAACCGAGTAAGGTTAATATTATAAATTGCATGTGTATACCACCCGTCAAAAGTATAACCCGTGCGTGTTGGTACTGGTAAATCATAACCGGCAGCGAAGAAATGATGGCCTTCGGGGATTAAATAATATGGTTTATTTTCTTCATTTGGAAATGTTAAATCTCCCCATGACGGATATGGTGCTTCTGTCGCATTAGTGGAGAAATTCACTTTATAACGCACTTTATCAGGAATTTGATCATTAAAATCAAGTTGCACCACCCATGTGTTTCCATCTTTATAATAAATAACGTTGTATTCTAAATCATAATAAAAGTCACCGGGAATACCAAGACTATTACTTGGTACACCGTTACCTGTTAACCACTTGGTAGCCCGTGGCATTTCCACGACCCGGGTTGTGCCGTTTGACATAAAGAACGTAATAATATATTTTGTGCCGTCACCACTTGGCACCATTGTAATTGACGATACGGAAACACCGTCCGCGCCCCGTTGGCCCGCGGGAATTGATACAATCACATCTTCCATATCACTAAAGTGGATGGTAACCGTGAGCGAACCATCATCTTCGACAACATGTTCAACCCCGGTAATGCCATTACCATCTTTGCCGTCTTGTGGCCGTGGTAGATCAAAACTAAGTACTTCACCATTACTTAACGTTACGGTTACAACCGTTACAAACGGATCATCAGGATGTGGATCGGATGTTATTGCACTGATGGTGAGGCCATTTTTAATGTTAAAGACAAGCGGGGGCATTGTTTCATCTGTGTACGTAATAGTAACTGTAATTGTATTACCGTCTTCACTTTCCGTTTGTGTAATATTTGCAATCCCATTCCCGCTTTCACCTTGCGGCACGATAAATGAAAGTGGTTCTTTTAAGTCGTCCGTAAAAGTAATTGTGATTACTAGATCACCTTCTTCATTTGTAGTGGTCACAATATCTTCGATTGTTATTGTCGGAGGTGTTTTAAAAAAGCTTGATGCACAGGATGTCATAAGACCCATACCGGCACTTAGCAAAACGGCATTGCGCATTGCATACCAAAGTTTAAATTTATTCATTTTCTATACCTCCATTGATATATTACGTCTTAAATTACTTATTTCGGGATTTTCGCCATATAAATAGGCATTCGTATATGCATGATACTTAAAGTTATTAAAACCTGTTGCGGTTAATACAGAACGTCGTAAAACAGCGGTAATTGTATCTGTGTTAGCGGATGATAAGAAATATTTTAATAAATCAAGCTCAACGTTACTGCTAAGGCGCTCACGATTAACTAAATTTGTTGTATCTACTGTAGATAAGTTAACCCCGCCACCATAATAAATAATAGGAACATTAATATTTTTATACTGGACACCATCACCTGTAGTAAAAACAATGTGACCGTTTGCTGTCGCGGTTGACTCAATTAAGCGCCGAATCGGGAAAATATCATCAACGGTTACTTTGACGTCACCGCCAATGCCTTCAACGCTATTTAATGCTTCACTAATATTTTCACCAATAATGGAGTTAACATCAATGCTATTAATATCTTTATAATCATAGAAGCGTGTTTCCCCAATTAGATTAACTTTCGATGGATAAGAAATACCGCCGACATTATTTAATTTTGTTCCATAATTTAATTGCTCAAGAATACTGCTAATAATCGACGGAAGGCCATTGTATAAAAACGGACCATTAAACATTGTTTCAATCATAATTGCAGCAATCCCTGATTGATAGAAATATGTATCGACAATATTAAGTTCTGTTTTAAATATGGGTTTGCCATCATCACCTTTAACAAGATCTACTTGATTAATTAAATTATCAAGGGACCGCATGGCCTTATAAACATTGCCACCGGGATCATTGCTTGTTAATAAATACTTTGTGATTAACCCGTCGGCATTGTTTGTCGGTTGTGAATCATAATTATCAAGGGTAATTGGGGTTGTTGGATAGTTAAAGTAATTACTAAACAAAGTATTGCCACTATTAATGATACTGCCGTTTGCGTCATAAACAACACCCCTTTTGCTCGTGTTTGCGGTAACAAACTCATTTGTACCAACAGCAATAAGTGCTTGTCTTGCTGTTCCAATAAAGGAATTACGTATTTCCACATTCATTGACGAATAAACACGAACTGTATTGCGCGCATTTCGAACTTGGCTATTAACAAGGGTAATATTATTACCTAAGATATCAATACCTGTTCCGGTATATTCAAGGTTGTTCATATTATTACCAAAGTCTGCATTCCGGACATTAACGTCACGAAGCGTAATATCATCGCCTTCAACATAGAGAAACGTATTATCTTGCCCATATGCACGTACAAGTGCGGCGGCACTTGGGTCACCTAGGGCGACAAAGGTTTTTGGTCCTCTAAATAAGTTTCGCGCTCCTAGTGTCGCAATGGTTACGCCTTCACTATTCGTAGTGCGTTCATACGGGAATGTTAAATTATGGCCGTTTAGTTTAAAGCCATTGCCGTAATAATCCTTTTGAATGTGTAAGCCGGCAACAACATCATTACTCACTTTATTTACCGCTGCTATATTCCAGTCATCAATATATTTATGATTGTATGTTGTGGTAAAACGATATACTTCATTATCAAAAGCATATTGCTTTGTTGTGAAGTTATAGTGGCCAAAAAGTTCTGTATCAACATATTTTTTAACCCCGTTTGCGTCATACGTATTTTCAAGGGATTCAAAATGGACTTGCTGCACAACAATGCGCGGTTCACCACTATTTGTCGCTTGTAATAATTCATCGTAATTATAAACATTATAACCATCTTTCACTGCTTTAAAACGAAAAGTTTGATTTGGAATACTTTCAACATTGAGCCCAAATGTTACTTCCTTCGTTTCTACTTTTGCCTGAACATCATTAATTGTAATGCGACCACTTGCAAAGGTAATACCACTAGAAATATTTTTAATGACAATTTGTTCTTTTAAGTTTTCCGGATAAATATCAATATCAAGCGCAAAACTTGCTTCCTTTTGTGTCGTGCTCCCAAAATCATATTGGCCAATATAACGATTGCTCTCTATTCCTAATGAAGAGGCTGTTCGCATATTTAATAAAATGACACCTTCATCATAAACATGTACATTAAAGGATTTCGCGACCGTACCACGTAAGTTTTTAACCGTGACAATGGTAAATCCAACTTCTTTGGCACTCAAATAATAGCGATTCGCACGCTTTTCAATGGTTGCATATTGTGTTTCATCTTCAATATCCGCATTAGCGACTGTCCACACGAGTTCATTCATCGGATCATCTAATGCACTTTTACCGCCGACAGGGGTTGCTCGTAGTTCCATTTCAGTATTTAGCTTTAATCCTTCATTTTCACGATAAATCCAATTAATATCAACAATGTCTTCACTAATGATGTTAACAGCAAAACGAATTGTTAAAACAGAAAGAATAGCAATAACAAAGGGAGACACTAGTAAGAGGGGTAATGTTTTTTGTTTCATTAGTTTATTACCTCCAATTGGGCAACGTCATGATGGAGTTTGTGGACAAGATAATGGATCGCATGTGCAGCAAGCATCGCAATTAAGGTGAAGATAATAATATTAACTAGAAACTTAGGTAATTGCGTAGCGAGGCCGAGTAAGACATTAATTCCCGCTAAAAGGATGGGGACAATGATTGAAAGAATCGAAGCGAACGCATTATCATTATTAGGATTCTTAAAGTTTTTAATTTCACTGTGGAACGAGATAACAATCAGTGCAAAATTAAAGAGCACAGTAATAACGAGTAAGAAGAAAAATAACCGTAGTGATAAGAGCCCAAAACTTACAAGTAAGATAAGCGATATAACATTTGTAAATAGTACGGCAATACCTAGAATCGCCATTTTAATCATGATTTGTTCATTAAGCGGAACCGGAATAAATTTCATGATCCGAATTGTTCTTGCTTCAGTCTTTAATAAGTTCACTCCGCCTAAAGAGATAAGTGAAGAAAACAACAAAATAATTAGTATATTAATACTTTCTAAAAAGTTAGGTAAGATGAGGGCATACATCGCAAACATGCCTTGATTAAAGGCGGTATTAATACCTAACACTACTAAATAAGTAAGAATTGGTTCAATAATAATGAGGGCGGTAAAGCTATAGAGATTATCCGAATTACGCGTTAATAACTGTAACTCTTTTATAAATGATGCTTTTATTGGTCCGTGTTCTTTATACACCCGCTTTTTCGTAGCGACACGGAATTCACCACCAAAATGAATAACATGGCTATATGTAAAGTGCACAAAAAGCACTCCAGCAATTAGTAGTCCAAGGGCCATCATCATATAACCCCATATGCGACTAAAGTTATATGTGAAAAGACTGCCGCTTAGTAAAATGTCCGGATACAGCCGATTTGCAAGTCGGCGTAGTGTCATTATACTCGTGTCATTAAAGAGAGCATTCATCGCATTGTTGTTGAGTAAATTAACAAAGACATTTAAAGCAACGCTATAGGCGAAACAAAGCGCAATCATCAGCGATACGACAACAATGATTTGTACAACCATATGCTTTTTTAAAAAAGTATAAATATAATGATAACCAACCATTAAAAACATGGCAATCGCAATATCAAAAATAGTATGAAATATAACACTTATTAATACTACAAAATAGTAAAAGGGCATTTGTTTTACCATAATTCCATACGCAATATAATGCGGTGCAAGAATGATAAATTCAGCCACAAAAAGAATTGAAAAAAGATATACAAGTTTGGATACAATAATTTTTAAAATATCAACAGGACGCGAGATCATTATTTGCGCATCAAGCTGATTAAAAAATATTTTGCGCGCCGTAAATGTCGTGTAAACAAGCGTTAACACCGACAAAATGGCCATATATACCATCGAAAAGGCAATACTTGCGTTATACTCTTTAAACTTTTTGAATAGTAAAACATAAATATATGTTGAAATAACAATAATAAAACTAAAAAGTAGCGCCGATAAAAGAGTCGAAACAATCTTGCCCTTCTTAAACGAAAGGGCAGAAGGATTAATTCTAAATTCTTTTACAAGCAAATTAACCATTTAACGTTTTTCTTCCTTATATAAGCTTAAGAATGTTTTGGCAAGGGAATACCGACGATCGGGATTTGCTTTTAAATCAATCAGTTCCGCAATGTTACCATCTTTAACAAGGGCCACCCGATCACATATTTTGGCGACTAGGTCAATGTTATGGGATGTGATAAAAACCGTTCCTTCATTGTCAGTAAACTTTTGAATCATATCTTTTAATGTTTCAAATACAATAATATCTAACCCGACCGTCGGTTCATCCATAATCCAAATACGCGGATTGTGAATAAGCGATGCCATTAAACAAATTTTTTGCTTCATCCCGTGGGAGTACGCACTAATGAGTTTATTCATATCCACTTCACTAAAGCCAAATTTAACAATTAAGTAGGCGCGGTTTTTTTCAAACGCCTCTTCGCGCATTTCATATATATTTGCCATGAACTCTAAATACTCATTGCCCGTCATCATTTCATACGCTGTTGGTTCACTTGATGTATAACCAAATGACCGCTTTGCAGCGTAAGCTTCATCTTTGATATCGTGGCCATTAATTTTAATTTCACCTTGATCAAACTTTTTAGCGCCAATCATACAATCAATTGTTGTTGACTTCCCAACGCCATTCATTCCAACAAAACCAAAGAGTTCACCTTGATACACTTCAAGATTAAGGCCTTTAAGGACATGATGTTTGCCATATGATTTATGTAACTCTTTAATGGAAATGGCAACCGGCTTACTAACGTTTATCTTTTCCATGCGCCATCCTCCATACTTAGTTTTTTAATCCATATGAGTGTCTTTTGTGCAGCATCTTCCACAAAAGCATACTCACTACGACACGTTAAACAGCTAAATGCACGCTGTTCTTCGCTAATAAGCGTTCTTCCCGAACAAATAGGGCAGTAACGCTCATAAACATTAGCGTTACCACTAAATGTGTAAATAAGTGAGGCAATCAACGTTGTCACTGTCTCAATCTCTTTTTGTCCTTGTGGTATTTTCAAACTTAAGAGTTCATCTTCAAATAAGCGGTATAAATTATGTTCATCATAAATATACTCATAACCGGAGATGTGCTCATCATTTTTATATATACGCCCTTCATCGAAAATATCAATTGTTGATAGTGTTGTACTTTGCGGATTACTTTTTGCAGTGAGTAAAAAGTTAAAAGGTTTCGTATCTTTCTGCGTTAACGAAAGTGTAAAGAGTTCATTAGTGAAATGTAAATTAATATCATCATCATAAAATATCATTTCCGTTGTATCAAGAATAAAGGCATGACTTTTAAGTGCTTTTAAGATTAGTTGTAACATATATGCCCGTTTCGCATGCATTAAGTCACTTGAATTAGTAGCTTTAACAAGACGACGATAAAAGCGGAGTACATAGTTATATGATCGATTATCACGCAGAATGTTCGTGACAACAATAGGCCCATCAATTGGTTTTGCGCCTTGTAACGCTTTATAGAAATTGGACTTTTTAATATAGCGGATTTTCCGAATAACTACTTCTAAACGTTCAATAATAATTTTAACATCAACATTATCTTGAAAAATACTCTTTTCAACCGCCTTTTTACTAAATGGATTAAATAGTGATGTATACGAATAATCATCAAGTGGGAAACCAGATAAGTCACCAATAAATTGGGTATAAAAACGAAGTCCCTTGCGTAACAATGACTCAATCCGATCTAGACACATTTTCACTAAAATATTTTCGTAAATTTGCAAATTATCGATATACTCGACAGCGTAAGCATATTCAGGGGAATAACTTGTATTTTTTTGTTTCCATAGGGAACTTTGTTTTAATGTTTTTTGAAACTTTTCATTACTAAATGTCGATATTTGTTCATTGCGTAAAATAATATCATTATCCATCACAAATAAGTGTGGTTTGCGGGCAATCGCCTGAATGCGTTGCAAAACAGCGTCAAATTCAACTAAAGAAGCAATATCTTTTTTAATATTATCTGCTTTAAGCGAGGAAAAACGAGCATCGTTAAGGAAATTGAAACGTTCAAGATCCGTTTCAAAATCTAAAAAGCGGTCGATGATTATCGCATAATGCTTAATTAAAAGCTCGTTTTTCTCTAAAGCAATCATACACGCCTACAATTGTTTTACTTGAACCGCAATAAGATGCTTAGATTCTTTAAACACCCCGGTACCATATTGCTTATCAAGCATTTTTGATAATGTTAATAGTCCCGCTTTAATATGGTCTTCGTACCTTCCTTGAATTTTTGTTAACACTTTACGCGCGAACATAAAGTCTAACGCTTCTTCTTTTGTGCCGCCACATGCAATGTAAACAGGAACAAATTGGGCAATTTGGTTCATAATACGATTCCCAAACGTAATATCAAACTTTTCATGGACATAATCTGTAATGACCCGGAATTGTTTTAAATCTTCGTTTGAGAGTGTATTCTTCTTATCTTTCCGTGCACTCTTAAATAAATCGCTTAGTTCTTCATACCCAAGTTTTAATTCTTTTACATCACTTTTAACCGTAAATGGTTCATTCCGGTCATCAAAGTCAATAACGATTGAACGGTCATAAACTTTATCACTAATTGAGAATGTTGAATCATCTTTATTCGCTGTACAAATAAAGTATGTGTTTGGTTCAATCTTTAACATTCCTGCGGAAAGATGTCTTGGTGGAATAAAGTCATACGGTAATTGCATAACCTTAATAAACTGTTCATTTTCTGGAAATTCTAAAACGGAGAGAAACTCTGCAAAATAGTATTCAATCCGTGCAATATTAAATTCATCAAGGACCATAATGTTGAGCCGATCAACTTCATATGTTGCCCGGTACATTTGCTTTAAAAACTCCGTTTCATTAAATGTTTGTGTAAAGTCATTAAAGTAGCCAATAATTGATGTTTTATCGCGCCATGTTGTTTGGACAGGATTAAAATTAGGGCGAGAGCCAATAAACTTCGCAAAATATCGCGGTAATGATGATTTCCCGGTTCCACTTAAACCTTGTAAGATAATCATTTTTGAAGTAGCAAGACCACTAACAAAAGCGCGTATTGTTTTAATATCAAAGTAGAGTTCTTGTTTATGCGCTAAATAGTTACGGAAATCATGACAAAACCCCTCAAGTGTAATACCTACAGGCTTAATGCGCGGTGTAATAAAACCTTCGTGTTCAAGGTCAATTGTTGAAAGGCCAGGGAATACTTTTTCTCGCCCTTCAATGATCATTTTACCGGCAACTGATGTTCCGCCACTGCCCCCGCTCCCACCAGCTAAGCTGTCTTGGGCAGTTGTTGGTTGCACATCACCAAATTTCAACGCCAAATTATCTTGGTCATCTTGTTCTTGTTCAACTTGGGCATCAAGTTCTTTTTCATATTGTTCTTCTTCCGAAACATTAAAGAAGCGGTATGGTTTATCAATATTGCGGAAGTTAACAAAAAGCGCCGCAACACAAAAGACAATTGATCCTAAGAAGAGATATAAAATAAAACTAATTAAGAGCGAACCACCAACCATTTGTAAGACAGGCATGATTGATTCATTAACCCGGGATACGTAGTATAATCCGAGGCCAAAAGAAAGTGCAACCGTAAGGAGGATTATAAGAATACTTAAACTAATCCACTTTAAAGTGAAAACACTTTGTTTTGAAAATTTCGCTAAGCGGCGCACGAAAATTAAACCCGCATCACAAACAGTCATATACACAAATACTAAAATTGCGGTAACATAGCCAACCGTACCTGCTTTTACACTTGGTAAGCCAATACCAAGATAGAGTATTTCAATTGGGTTATTTTCCGCAAAGAATATGTGCCCTGCATCAACACATGCGAAGACAAATAGAAAGAATAAAAAGAAAAAAAACACTAGTGAGAGTTCAATTAGGTTTTTTCTTGTAAAGTATACTTTTTTCATTATGGATTCTCCTTTGTAGGTCCAATCGTGAATGTCTCGATTTTCTCTGTTTCATCTGTATCATTTGTAATCTTTATAATTTGTTCATCAGAATCAACTTTAAGCTTTGCATCTTCAATTAGTTCTTTTCCAAGGAATTTATTGTTCTTGAAACGATAGACAAATCCCTTGTAATAAATGTTTTGCACAAAGTCATGGTCAAAGATAAACTCGTCATCATCGAGATCATAGTCGATTACCGCCATAATCCGTTCGGTCCGTCTACTAATTTGTTTTTCTGTTTTTTCCTTTAGATAAAAGAATAACCCTAAACAATAAAAGACTGCTATCACTGTTACAATACCTGAGTTTGATTGCATAAACAGGATAAAGACGCCCACAAACTTAACATGATCACCTGTATACCGTCCGATCACATTGTCATATGTTGGTCGGTATGTGTCATCAGCAGCATTTGCATCACCGCGCGTGACATAGCGTAGCGTTGTGCCATCATATATAATGTCACGCACGCGGTGAATAATCGTCTTTCCTTCATCATTTTTAAAAGCAATGATGTCATAAATATAAATTTTGTCTTGGCTTACCTTGCGAATCTCGATTATGGAATTTGCCGGAAACTGGTTGCGTAAGTTGTAATTATCTAAATATGTGTTTGCTGTATGCTTCTTACTCATAGAACCTGTTGCAACGACAATATGTGTCTTATCACCAATCACAATTTTGTTATCATTAATCCGATTAACGATTGCAAAAGCAAAAAAGACCAAGGTAAAAAATGTGAGAACAATCGTTGTTGTTTTACCCACAACTTTTCCAACATTAATTTTATCTTGATGGTCTTTCTTCTCTAAATTTATTTGATAATCAATGAACTCGATATCGCGACGACCTTGTTCAATTTCCTGTTTATTATTATGATAATCATTTAAATATAAAATCGTGAAAACCAATGACAAACTAACGACACATAATAGTGTAACTACAAAGCCAATTACGCCTACGTTCATAGACCCTTATTATATCAATTTAGCCGAAACTTCAATTGTAAAAGTAACGCCATCAAGTAGTGATTTTAATTCTTCTAAATCAGTGACAACCTCTGCATTGGAAACTGCTTTACCATCATCGTGCTCATCATAGTAAATGGATGGGTTAGTCCCATCATATTTACTTCCCCACGCAAAACCAAAATCAAATGTAAATGTTCCATTGGCTTTATCAATTTCATCAATATCTATCGTATTTGATGCTCCTAACGCTAGTTCTACTGGAACAAAAACAACGCGGTCCTTCATGTAATCTTCTTTGAACGTTTCATCGTCAATAGTTGATGGGTCATCTTCAGGATCTGTTTCCTGATAAACTAACACCTTGTATGTGAAATTAATATCTTCTAATGTTTTATTCGCGCCGACACCAATTGTACCGCTGACAGTTGT
>JGI24500J29687_10032155_pt1 | contig 13439 bp, 10 predicted proteins | sample BioPla2RNA1_FD_29687 | JGI IMG/M metagenome (IMG submission 29687) | reverse complement strand
TTTTCTTTTACTGGGATTGAATCAATTAGAGATGATGATATGGTGGATATAGAGTGGATATAAAAGCAGATTATGATACTATAATTTCTCCACTTGCTAATTTTTGATGAAGGCACTATAGGTGTATGGGCTTAATCGGTCTTACCGTTTCCACAGGCTTAAATATTACTTTTATGCCTCCGGATTATACTGAAGACTTAAAAACCAAGATAAATGACTTACGAATAAAATTCGAAAATTTATATGAAGATGCTATCAATGATATTTTAAGGGAGGAAAAGGTAGAAAAAGAAATTATCAAAAATAACAGACAAATTATAAGAAATGAATTAGATGATACCAGAGACATTTATTCTCTTTTAATTGAAGATGTTTTGCCCAAAAATAAAAAAATGATAAAACGCTATCGGCGTTCTATTAATGCTATACAATCAAATCTTGAAAGACTGACGGCTATACACAGAAGTATTGTTTATATGCCTCGTGGTTCCCAATATTCTAAGATACGTCAAAATTTATATAAGTATCTGGAATATTTGTTAATCTTACATAGGCAAATTTATATTTATATCGCTCTAAACAAAGACTATCAAAAATTTGAGAAAGATATCGACACAGAAGAAATACGAAAAGAAATAGTAGGACTCATCAAAGTAGATAATGATGAAAGTGTTTTTGAGTTTTATAATGTATATTTTGAAGCAACCCGTATAAATGAGAAAGTGGAACAATTAAAAAGTGAATTTGAATTGGATTTTTAGTGCTAGTTCCCATAACAAACGTTATGTTATAAAAGAACCCCATCAGAGCGGATTCTCTTGGTCCATATTATCCCGTTCGTTGGAATTCGACAAAATGCGAGTGGTACCCTGTACCGTTGCGAGGGGGGTGCTTTTCTCCCCGAGCTTGCTAATAAACTATAGAAAGCTATTAGATCCAGTTTATTTGCTGCTATAGAGTTTTATTTTCCCATTTCCTCAACATATAAATTTAAATAATCCCGAATAACATAGTCAGCAAATAGTTCCCCGAAACGTCGCAAACGCCTACCTAAAAGCACTAGAACTGATGCTCCCAACACCACATAAAATATTTCTGACATGGCACATTTATATCCCTCTGTTACTATTGTTTTTATGAGATTCAATAAATAAGTAACAGTAATTATAAAGGTACCCGCAAAGAAATTTCGTAACATACCATACTGGGCATTAAATATTTGAACTTGACCATCTAAACCTTTCATTTTAAGTGCTGAATAAAAAAAATTAAATACTTCTTGTGATTTCTTTTTATCGTATTCCGTGGTGGTCAAACCGTAGCGTTTCTCTGCTATTTTTTTTATTTTTGCTTTCATTCCTTGTGAATATCTATTGTCACTATCCAGAAGAAAACGTTCAGATAAAAAACCGCCCCATATGGGTCGAAAAAAGTATTTCTCTATTATTTGGCTTATTTCATGCAAAATAATACCAACATACAGTGATGCTAATAAATACGCAACAGCTAATACAAATTGATTAGCTATATCTAATTCTAGTGACTTTTGAAAAAAAGTTGCTGCAAAAATATTTAGTGCAACTAAACCAAGAAAACCGGGAATAATGTACCCAAACACATCATAAATATTTAGTTTGGCTAAAAAACTACTCCCCATATATTTCACCCTTTTCTTCCCTTTTATACACTTAAAAACTATTATGACGGTTTTGGCTGGACTATAATGGGTTTATAGGGGATATCTCTTCCTCTGTAAATGAATATGCAACTACTTATAACAAATCATTCAAAAATGCATGTTTATCTTAAACAGTATTTTCGTCTCGATTCAATATCCTTCCTGATCCATTGATACATTGCAGTTATTTGCGGTAACTTCGAATGAAATTGTACCGTCGTTTCTTGTTGTCAATACAAATCGTTCACTCCCATTGAGTTTAGCACCTCTACCTTTATACAGTTTGGATGTTTCTTCCTGAGTAGTATGAATAACTGATTTATCTGAAACTACTGTTAAATATGGATTAACAACTTCAAAGAAAGAAGCACAGAATTCCCCCGTTCTCCCATGGTGAGGAGCAAGTAATACCGTGGCATATGATATTTTACTCTTAATGTAACAGTAATTTGTTTCTATCATTTTTTGTAGTATCAATCTGGGATTGTCTCCTGTAAGTACAAATTTGTAACCCTCATAATTAATAATGATTACACTCGAAAAAGTATTTAGGTCATCTTTATTTGTCCAGCTGTCTAACGGAGAAATGATTTCTATATCGACTCCACCATTATTATTTGAATCAAGTGGCTCTTCATCTGGTTCAACCGGATTATTATAATCACGATTCATTTCATTTGCACAACACGCTATTTCTTTATGCAATTCTGTGTCTTGGGTCGGTATTATATCAAAGGCCCCTATTGGTCTATACAACACTCGCGGACGCAAATAGTTGTATAATTGTGGCAAATCATAAATATGATCTTCGTGCGGATGAGTAATTATTAACCCATCAATATTACCGCCATTATATCCAAAATATTTATTTCTGATATATAAGGTAATGCTATTTTTTATTTTTGAGCCAACATCAACCAAAATATGTTTACCGTTTGGTGTGATAATATGAGTACAATTCCCATGCTCAACATCATAAAAATTGATTATTAAACCCATATACTTGCCTCCTATACATCTAAAGTTCCAATATATTTACCGTACGTATTTGGTTTTCTTTCATCTTTTAAAAATGACACGTTATAATTTTCATTTGAGACATATATATGAACTTTTGAAGATTCGCACTCGAAAACGATATCGCCCGCCGTGTTTTGTGTAATGGTGTTATAATCGTTATAATAGTTCAAGTCATCAGACGGTGCTTCGCCGATAACAATAAGTTTAGGCTTTAGTTCGTTTAAGATACTAGTGGGGACTTTTCCTGATTCACGACCATGGTGTGGTGCAAAGAGGATATAAATTTCTTCCCAATCTATTTCATCTTTAATTTTATCTAAAAATGTATTCTCGATATCACCCATCCACATAGCGGTTACACCATCTTCTAGCGAATATGTAAAGATAGGTGAAATATTATTTGGGCTTTCACCGTTTTTAGCATTTTCGAGTGCATCTTTATAGTCTGAATTGTCGGTAATTGGCCAAATGAAGTTTATCCCTGATAAACCGTAGTTTTTCCCGTCATCTTCATCATTCATATTCAACCATTTTCTTTTACACCCTTTATAAAGATAAAAAGCCTTATCGGAGTCACGCAATTCGCAATATTTTTCAAAATCCTCAGATTCATCAGTTTTTGTAGCATCGTTTTTGACACAGTAAAAATTTAATATGTTAATTTTCTCATCTAAATACCTTAATCCACGAATATGATCATCGTCTGGATGGGTAGATATAAAACGGGTAATATCTTTTTTTCTAGATTCCGTAATAATTTCATTAACAATATCAAACCTGTTTCCATCGTCCAAACAACAATCAATTATTGTAAAATTACTGCTCCCATGCTTAATGTAAAAAGTATCTCCGTTTCCAACTGGCTATTCTCGTCAATTCAGACCGGCGTTCTTGTGCCATCCGGCCAATGACTCCTGAAATATCCGGACACCATTCCTGCGATATCCGGCCAGCATTCTTATCTTATCCGGCCAAAGACCGGCACCTCATGCATGGAGTTTAACATAGATTATTCTGTCGTGCTATCATCTCCTTCATTTTGGGGAATGTGTGGCCTTAAGCTTGGGCCTTTGAGCTCTATTCTGTAAGCATTGTTGACCACTCTGTCCAAAACAGCATCAGCAATTGTAGCATCTTCAAACACAGCATGCCATTTTGCCACCGGCAGTTGGGCAGAGATTGCGATGGATTTTCTACCATGGCGATCATCAATAACTTCCAGAAGATCTCGGCAAGCACAGGGATCAATGGGTGCCATGCCGAAGTCATCCAAGATTAGTAAATCAGGTTTTTTCAGGTCCTTGAGCAGTCGGTTGTATGAACCATCTCCTCGGCTAATTGCTAGATCCGTCAGTAGTCTGTTTACTCTGTAAGAGTGAACCTTTAAGCTTTTCCTACAGGCAGCATTACCGAAGGCACTAACCAGATAGGTCTTGCCAGTGCCGGTAGCTCCTGTGATTATGAGATTTTTACCCTCTTTAATCCAGCTGCAATCAGCCAGTCGGGCAATCGTTGTTTTATCCAGGTTCCTTTTATGATCAAAGTTAATATTCTCAAGATTAGCAGATGGTTCTCGCAGGTTTGCTTTTCGTAAGAATCTTTGTAATCGGTTGTTAGCCTTGGCCAGCCATTCAGCATCTACAATCATGGCAAGACGCTCATCAAAGGAAAGAGCAGCATTTGCAGGCAGTTCTATCTGCCGTCGGTATTCCTGCTCCATAGCCCGCAGTTTCATACTGTTAAGCTTATCTAGAGTTTGGTTTGTCATTGCCCATCCACCTCCTAAACATACGCTTCAGAGCCGCGCAGATTTTCATGCAGGGGTGTAGGCTTATCCGCTTTAGAAGAAGAAACTTTATCCTGACCATTTTTTAGTATTGTGGTTATGGTAGAGTAAGTACAGGATTTCATGGTAATGGCTTTAGCACAAGCAGCTTCCAGCCGTTCATTGCCATATTTCTTAGAGCATTGCAATATCCCCATGCAAGAGCGGTAAGCTTGTTCTTCAACAATTTGCGAAGACAGCAAATGGTCAATAGCAGCATAAGTTTGTTCACCAATGCTTCCGGCCCACAGGCGATATTTAGTACCATCAAAACTATTGGCATTATGTTGATGACGGTGATGAGGCGGCATATGGCCAAGATTAGTTACATATCTTGATCCTGTATAACGCCTTTGATGCAGCGCCACACGCTCTCTATTGTCGTTGAGAATTTCTATAGTTGTTGTAGTTGCTCTAATGGTTACCAGCTGTTTGTACAAGCCATGGGGCACCGAATAATTAAAGGCATCATATTCGACATGATAATTTGCCGGGGTTCTGCGTACTATGTAATCTGCGTATTCGTACTGAGTATATGGTAATGGCCGTAAAGCTGGTTTATCCAGTTCCTCAAAAACACTTTGTCTGCTTCCTTTGCGCTTTTGAAATGGTCGTTTAATCAGTTCTTTTACACGATATTGTATTTCGTTATTCAGGGCAGTGAAACTAAAGAAATGTTTACCCCGCAGCCACTCTAAAAGCCAGGTTTCTAGCCAACCCACACTGCTCTCAACAGGAGCTTTATCTTGAGGTTCCCGCACTCTTGCCGGCAATATGGCCAATTCATAGTGCTGGGCAAAATCCCAGTAAGAATGATTAATGGCTGGATCATAATAGTTAGGTTTTGTTGTGGCCGTCTTACAATTATCCGGTACAATCACTCGGGGAACACCCCCTAGGTATCTAAGGGCATTAACATGAGCCTGCAACCATTTATCTAGTTTCTCATCAGGAAAGGCTTCCACGTATGGATAAGAACTGTCTCCCAGGGTCGCTACAAAGAAATGCGCTGTGAGGGTTTCTCCCGTGGAGCTGTCTACTATACAGTCCAGGGTATCTCCCATCCAGTCTACAAATAATTCTTTGCCCGGTTCACGATACTGAACCATGATGACGTTTTTGCCGGTCTCATTTTTCCAGTCAAGGTATCGTTTGCAAAAACGGCTGTAGCTTAACCCCTGGGTATTTTTTGCCCTGTATTCTTCCCAGAGATATTGTAAATTGAGACGCTTGTTAGCCTGCAATCGTGCATGAATACTGGGCCAATCCGGATCTCTCTTTATGGAACGCCCAAAACTATCTGGATAGAGCAACATTCTGATCTCATCATTGGTCATTATGGCAGCTGCATCGTATTGGAGTTTGCAATTTCGGCAGCGCTTCTGAATTTCTCCCACAGTGGATTTGCCGCATTTAACGCTTTTAGCAATTTCTCTTTGTGAATAGCCCTGCTCTGTCAATCTTAAGATTTCTATGATTTTCACTGGCTCTTCGCACCTCATCTTTTTCCCCCCGCACATGTATTAACTACATTGTACAGGGTGGTTTTTTGAGGTGCCGGTTAATTGGCCGGATATTGCAATATCAGTGGCCGAATGTGACAGGAACACTGGCCGGATGTGACAAGAACTCTGGCCGGATGTCGCAGGATTGCTGGCCGAATGCTGTAGGAATACTCATCCAACCGAAAACGATTTAATAATACTCATATTTTTCTCCTCCATATAAGCAATATTGACATAGAAACGATTGCTACTTTTATAAAAAAACCTAAATATAAAGTTCTAAATCTACTAAGGAAGTAACATCAACAATGCAGAATTAAAAGAGGAAATGGTGAAAGGAATTATAAATCTATTCCGAAGTGTATATTAGTCCAAAACCTGTCTCTTACACATCCCCGAGCTTGGTGATGTTATGAGGGGGGCACTTTTCCCCCCGAGCTTAAAAAAATTATTTATGTAGTTAAATACATTTCTCACCTCTATTTGAAGATCTGAGTTATACCTGGGAAATCTGGTAAGAAGTTTTTGCATACTGTTGGCATCAACACTGTAGGATTTAGAGGAAATATCAAATCTATTAATGAGTACCAATCGTAATCTATTCCACAATTTCATATTATATCATATAATGTAACTATATAGTGGACTTTTTAAGTGCTGACGCTTCAAAAACTCCCCCGGCTTGCTCTTTTAAGAATATCACCTCTGCTTTTAGGTATAGCAAAACCGTCACAGTGGGCAGGTTTTGATTAAGATTCCTTCTCGCGCTAAATGGAGTGCTTTAGTTCGGGATCTAATCGCCGCATAAATTCTGGCACTACTTCAAGGAACATCCGACCCTAGATAGTTGCACCAGCTAAATTATTCTTGAACTAAAGGTCAGTATAGTTCAAAATGGAAGCTAAATAAGGCACGGTAATAAAAACCGGAACAAAACCACTTGTTTTACACAGATCGATTATGCTCACCAATTAAGTAAATTACTCAAGCCTGACTCCAGCCGACCCCAATAATCAAGTGGATCCGATTCAAAAGATCAAGGGTGGATCTCAGTTTCTAGTTGACGAAAGTCATTCGACAAAAGTCGGGTGGTACACGGTACCGTTGCGAGGGGAGGGTCTTTTCTCCCCCGAGCTTGCTAGATCCCTGTTGGGTTGCCTCAGTGGCCATGGTACCAAATATAATCAATATCGCTATCCTAACTTCACATGTCGCATTTTTACAGCAACCGTTTATCGAGATAGTTCAGAAAATCTGCAGCCTGTATCAAAATATCCTCAAAAACATTAGCTAACGGTTTCCTGTCTAACTTAAAATATTCTACCCCTCTCTGGTAGGTTTCTCCTTTCCTATGTGCGGCACCTGTTCTTAAATCCTGTAATGACCGAAGAAACTTTATATGCGGTTCATAATCAGTGAAACCTTGCTCCTGTAACCACTGGGATAATTTGCTGATGCTTTTAGCCTCCCTGGGGATTGTCCTCTTGATCTGTTTCTTAATCTCTTTTTCGTTGAGCGAGTCAACTAGAACTTTGGTAAGAGCCAAAGATTGCTGGTCGAACTCAAATTGGTCGTCCGAAATAGGAACTCTTAAAACCTTGAAGTTATGCTCATCTTTTTCAGACAGCGGCTTGAAGAGAAACCATCCAAACCTCTTGAGCCATTTCTCCTGGAAACATTTGAACTGATATTTGAAGGCTAAGTCCCCTTTCTGTGGTTCAGAAAACTGAGCCAAAAAAATACGTTTAAAATTGACATCACTGACCGTACCTTCGGGCGCCACATTATAACTTTTCCAGTAATGTCGCTCCTCAGAAGGTAATTCCCCAAGATCCCCCAGGAACACAATTACATTTGTATCGTGGTTGTTATCTATTTGAAGATCCCACAACCCTCCACACCTAATGTAACCGTCCTCTATAGAATAAATATCTGGTCTAGAGTAATATTTTGCGAGCACCTCTCGTCTAAAGAACACAGGGGTTAAATAGTGAGGAGCATGAGGGTTCTTCCCAAAATAATCAGCTAGCGTTTCCGGATTACAAGTATGGTATATTGGTTCTCCATTTTCGTTAATGTCTATGATAAATTCCACATAATCATCATTTTCTTCACAGGGCATAATTCCAATCTTCTCCCGTGGCATTCCCGATATCAACTTTTTACCCTCTAATCTTGAAAAAGTTTGCTTATCATCGGTTTTTCGTTCATATAACAAGAAATAGTAATGCAATTTGTCCTTCTTCACCGTTGTACGGTCATTCTCCAACCCCAGTTGGTCTAGTGTATTACCAGCGTAACGATCAATAGAAAAATAGATTGCCAGGTGCATCTCCTTTATTGCTAAGAACTGCTTTAGAGGTTTTAACTTGATCTGTACCCTGTCTTCCTCAATAATGATAACATTATCTTCAACTCCACTATCATTAATCTTGATAAATTTGTTATTAACGTTATCATAGTACAGGTTGTGAAAAAGCCTAAACTCCTCAGAAACCTCTATGTAGCTTTTCTTAATATCATAAAAATGCCGGTAATGAATCAAGGGCTCAACTCCACTATTGTCCCCATAACGATGGTAAGTCACCATCCTATTTCCTTCAGAGTCGTAGGAAACCGAGCATCCAGGTTTTCCACAACCCACACATAAATCCCACGAATAACTCTTTAGAGACTTGGCTACCATCAAGTTTGGTATCAGAGCACAAAAGAAGTGGGTGGTTCCCCATTCACCACTATTGCTGGAGTAAACCGTTACCCACTGTTCCTGCCCAACCCTCTCCTGAATATAATCAATCCAATCCTCAAAAAAAATATCTCCCGGGGTGTCATTTTGCTTATAAATAGGCATCTATGCATCCTCCTACTGCTATCAGCATTTTTGTATCCTAAAAGATTCCTCATAAATCAACAGAGTCATCCCCCTTAACAACATTGACTTTGATCAAAAGATATATGATCGCAAGAAGCTAGTAATGTTTCAGCATAAATATTAGCTTTTTTATGTACCGCTTTTTCTGTAGCCACTCCTATCCATAAACATAGTGCCCCTAATAATATAAGTATAAGTATGATGATTGGTTTTGGTACACTCGCTAGATCAGCTTTATAGTTCGTTAATATAGCACATATGTTCAAAAACAATGTTGATACCAATATGAACAATCCTAGGGGTTTTACCGCCCATAAATTTCTCAGGAACCCATAATTAATATTTTCTTCAAATACTAGTGGATAATCTTCTTTGTTCCGTGTTTTTTCACGAAGCCATCGCACTGCGGAGTTATATATTTCATCCTCCTTACCATGATCTGCCTCCTCCTCTTCTTCACTTGGGAAGATTAATCCATCTATTGAATTCTCTAAACACTTTTTGTACCTTTTCTTTGATATTGAATCAATTGATTTATCTAAACAACGAAATTTAGCAGTTGTGGGAACACCTCCCCAGCGCTCATATAGTACTTTTTGCTTTCTTCTTCCCTCATCTCTAACGTATTGTGACATTGGCATAACAATAAGAATTAATATAACAACCCCTATAACAACTGAATAAATTGTTTGTATCTGAGGGAACCACAAATAACATGATATTACAGGAGGAATTATTACAAATGCTGAAGGTATTACCCTGGCACAAAGCTCATATCTATCAAATAACATACATAGCGATTCCATTTCTATCAACCTCATTACATAATTTTTGAAATCATAAACCAACTGCATACATTTCTTAACAATCTTGATTTCATCGAAAGAACAGCACATAAGAATGACTTTATTAATTTTTGCATATTAACAATTGAATGCCACCCAAGTTACCCCTTATAAATTACTTGTCCTTCAAATGCCATTGATAATCATCTCCAACAATAAGAATTAATGCTGGTAGTCCTTCCGCAATCATATTTTCGGCCAACCAAGCAAAAACTTTTTCATCATCCGGGCTTAGACTGCAATCAGAACCTTCGGGGTGGGAATGCCACTCACCAACATACTCCAGCATACCGGCTGTAAGCTTTTTTATTTCTGATAATCGTTTTCTTAATCCATGGCACCCGCGAATGTATGAATTTTTCCATTCTACACTATCTGGTGGTGAAGATACAGCGTCCACAACATAAACAATTTTCCGTTGCATGTCAAAAGAACCCACAAGCACTCCTCCTGTCTCACGGGGTAGCTTGGCCTTACGAGCATCATATATTTTGTCTATAAACCATTGATCAGTACATAACTTCCAGTCTTGGATTTTATATTCTAACATTTTAAAAGCATTAACCTCGCTACAATGTACAGCCAAATTTCTAGGTTCAGCTTGCCAAATCTTAATACTGCAGTTTTCTTCTGAAAGTACATTCCTAAGCGCACGACTACAAATCGCCGCATGTAAAGCAACGTATTCCTGCGAAATAGTACTACTGATATCCCGACAAGAATTAGAATAACGAATAGAGTTGCCGTTTTGCACTAAATGGTGTTCAAAACCTGTGGTATTAATTAAATGGCGGTAATATTGCATTTCTAAATAGTCAAGAGATGCTTCTCTATTACGGTCTTCGGCCAACATTACCACATCAGACCCAGACGGATTGAGAAATAAAGAAATACGACGGGCACATGATTCTATATCACGTGCTAAGTATCTTTCTACCGCTACAGAAGTAGAAACATCCAATATCACTTCAGTATCAGTCAAAGCCTCATTAACCTTTTGCTTTTCTTCTCGAGGATTTAATACATTAGCTACAATAGGAGTAGCAATGATTTCTCCATCAATGATATTATTTGCTACATAAGCAAGCACATCTGTTTTCGGAAAACCAACTGCAAATCCATCAAGGCTGTGACGCGATAGATTATGGGGCAACAAATGATCTTCATCGATTATACTCCAGGTACCATATCCCATTCGAATTAAATTTATAAATACTTGAGAACCAAGTGCACCTAGACCTATAGCTGTAATCTTTATTCTATCAACTTTTGGTAGTCCAGCTAATGCAGCAGCACTATCCCTCGTTAAATAAAACATTGTTCGCAGTGGTATAATATCAATTTTTTGCCCTTGCATCTCTTCATTAACTAATATTAACGTACCAATAATGCCGTCAACATTGTTCCATATGCCAATTTCCTCGCCTATGTCTTTAAGTGTCTTTGTACTTATAAATGCCCAATATTCTTTGGTTTCGAGCCCGCTAGATTCTTCACGTTTTTTTGGTAAGGCGATTATCAAAGCTAGTTTTGCACTAAGAATATATCTCTTGTTTTGCCAAATCTTCAATCTCTCCCGTAGCTCACTCAATAAATTCGTCTCTATACCCAAGAACTGATGTAATTCGCATAAGTTTTTTGGTTGCCTGTGAAAAATTCCATGCTGCTGTGGGGTACCCACGAATGCAGTGGCAACAAATGCAAGTTGTTCAGACTGGAATGATTCAATACCTTCCCTCTCCGCTATCAAAAAAGTCCTGTAATCGCCTCTATTAATCCCTTTAATAGCTAATAACTTCGGAGTCCGTGCATCAGTACATGAAAATATATCATACGGTATTACTATGGTACCGGCAGATTCCAGTAACAACGGTTCAAGCGGTTGATCCTGTTGATGTAGTTTTCCTTTGGCTGTTAATGCCAACCATTCACGAATCCGCTCTATGAAACGAATAGCGGTCAACCGCAATTTTACCTCATCAAAAGAGTCAGCATATAAACAAAGTCTGCGTGGAATATCATCTGGTTTGGAAAATAGATGCGGCACCTGCGGAAAATCCTTCCTGAGAGCTAAAACTTCCGGTTCAACCGCGTCATCAGCTGAAAAAACTACTGCAATTCTTTCAATCGGATGAATTTCATAAACAGGTCTTTGGCCAACTTCCACCTCAGTATCAAAAACAACAATCTCTTTTACCCTGGCGTCTGAAAAACGTCGACATTCCAAAAGATGCACATAAGGCAAAGAATGTAGGGCTAAAGCTACAGCCTTTGCCTTTGCAATCTCAAGTTCTTCACAAGTTACTAAAACACCAGGAACAGATACATAATTATCAACCATTTAACTCTCTACCCGCCCTTGGTGCAGGACGACTAATAACTGCCGCAGCACCTGTTATAATCTGTTTTTTAATCACTGCTCCTGAATCATCGATTTTGATAACAAGTGGCTTAGGTTTGGATTTAGTCGGATGTTCCATAGTTACGACAAATTCGCCGTCAATTGCTGAAGCTTTTTCTCTATAATAATTAGCTGCTTGACGATGTGGTGGTTGTATCTCTTCATAACTTTCAGGAATAGGCTTACTCGAGGAAACAATAATACCGCGGGCTTCTCCCTGTTCAAATAACCATTTTACTTCATCCACCGGCTCAGTCTTAATTTCACCCTTTTCATCACTCAGTGACAGATAGCTGCAATGATGAGAAACTTTAAAAGCATCCCATTTCAGGCGATCTTCTCTTTTATGATATTTTGTGATATTAACAATATCCGTCCATACATCATAAGTTGCATCACCACCTAATATCACCCTAGTATCTTGCCCTTCGTATGCAAACTTTGCCTGCACTACTAAAGAATTTTCATTTCGGTCAATCAGTTCTCCATCCTGACGAACTGCAAATGGTGAATGAACAAAAAACTCTACCCCTTCTGACGACAAATTAAATCCTGGCACTAATTGACCTGCATCAGTAATAAGGTGTATTCGATCCTCTAGTTTAATGCCTTCACTTTCAAGCCAATCCTTTAATCTATCAGGGCGGGAAAAAACTCGAATCCCTTTCCCCTTTTTTAAGCGGTATCTTGCTTCAGCACGTAGAACATAAGCATCTCCATCTAAGTTGCTTTCAAGTATCATTGCCGCAGGAACCCAAAGTTCATTTATCTTAATCCTGTCATCATCTTGATACTTTTTAGCATGGTCCAAATAGAAAAAATCAGAAGCACCACAAATGTGATCACTATCTGCATGGGTGAACGCTACAACATCATAATAATCTCTTCCTGCCTCCTTAAGGTCATCCCGTAAAGCATCTGCCAGGTTAATTCTTAAATCTTCATTGTCATCTGGATCACAGCAGTTAGCATAATCAAACAATATTTTCATTCCATTAATAAGATCAGTTCGACAGCAATCAGCATTTCCAAGCGGAAAAAAAGTAAGTGAGTGCATATATAACCTCTCCCTTTTATTAATTTAAACCATTCCCTACAACACTTCGCATGTTGCCCTCATGGTCTCGAGAAACCGTTTATTAAGCTTGTCTAACAATTTCACACTTATTTCTTTCTATATTTTTTAAATAACATCTCTCCCTCAAAAATATTTTTATTTGAAAGAAGGATTTCTTTAATTTTTGTAGAATATAATTTTAAATCTACTATCGTAGGTTTGGTATTCTATTGTCG
>JGI24500J29687_10018136_pt1 | contig 13480 bp, 8 predicted proteins | sample BioPla2RNA1_FD_29687 | JGI IMG/M metagenome (IMG submission 29687) | reverse complement strand
CTATCCAATCTTTAATTAAGTCTGTATATTCTTTTAATGATGTGATATTATTATTGTAAAGAGTCTCCTTCTTTAATAAAGAGTGGAAACTTTCCATGACTGCGTTATCCAGTGGGTTTCCCTTACGGGACATGGATATAATAATTTTGTTGGCTTCGCAGATAGCCCTATACTCAGTTGAAAGATACTGAGAACCTTGATCCGAGTGGAGTACCAGTCCACTTGGATCTTTTATTTTTAAGGCCTTTATTAAGGTATTTATTACTAACGGATTATCGTTTTTCCTACTTATATTGTAAGCTACCACTTTTCTTGTTTTTAAATCTAATATGGTTGATAAATAAGCTCGTCTACCATTAATTATTAAATACGTTATATCTGTAACCCACCCTTCTTGATTGAAATCTCTATTAAGTATATTTCCTCTTACGTTTTCTTTTCTATACTCTTTTGAGTAGTTTCTAAACCTTCTTACATATCCTGGTATTAATCCATATTTGCTCATTATCCTTAATACTTTTTTATGATTCATGATTATTCCTTTATCTTTAAGTTCATACGTTATTCGTCTATATCCATATGTTCTTCTAGATTTATCAAATATTTTCTTTATTATTCTGTAATCACTGTAATCACTATCTTCAAAGTCTTTATATTTGTAATAATTACTCTTACTTATTTCTAATACTTCACACATAATATTAATACGATACATGTGTTTATGTTTGTTAATGAAGTTTATTTTTTCTTTCGATCGACCTCCTTCAAGTAGTCCTGGAACTTTTTTAAGATCTCGTATCGCTCTTTGTAATCGATTTCTTCATCTTTCTGACGCCCCCTATTTTTGGTTATTACCTCATTATTGTTTTTGCGGTATTGATGAACCCATGTATTGATTGTTCCTTCAGGAACACCATACTTATTAGCTAAATATAAATATGATTTTTCTTCATGCACCTTTTCAAAAATTACCTTCATCTTAAATTCTTTAGTATAACTTTTAAATTTTTGACCTTTTTTAGCCATTAAAAAAACACCTCCTATACCTTAAGTATATATGAAGGTGTTTTAAAAACGATTTGAAATTTTCGCTTACGGTTATATAAATGATATATTACCCCTTTTTTATTAAAGTTTACTAAATGGGGTTCACTCTATTTTCTTCCACTTTTTTGTGCTTAAATTTATGGATGTCTAAATACTTTAATTGATTTAAAGTATAATCCCGCATGATTAAACTTAATTGAGAATGTATGTATGCCTCTATCTAAGTTTTTAACCAATCTAGTTTCTAATACGCCATCAAACTTATTATAAGTATAAGTTTTATCATAAATTTCATTAAAATACATATTAAATGAAGTTTGTGATAGTGATGATGAATGATTTTCCATTTCAAATAAAAATACGTAATTACCAGGTTCATCAATTTTGACTTGATAATGAACTAACATATCTCTTTTGGTATCAAAATCATGATCTAATTCAACTTCTTTTCCTGGTATTGGGCTGATTTTAATAACTTTTAAATCGTCTAAAATATTAATATCTTTTTCTTTATCAATTGGCTTTATAATGTGGATAAAATGAGTTTCTCCATTTTCTTTTTCCTCAACCAAAAAACCAATTGTCCCGTGTTTAACTAAAGTTTCTTCGGTTTTCTTTTCTTCTTGCTCTAACTCTTTAGTGATTGCCTTTTTTGATTTATTAAGTTCTTGTTGTTTGTTTTTTAAAAACGCATAATAATCTAAAATATTGGCTACTACTTTTTCTAATTGGTCACGAGAGAGTGTCTGATTATTTAAGCTTTCCAATAAATCATCATCATAAGTTGTAGCATCTATAACGACCATATATAAATCTTGGTTTGCTTTAATCATTTCTGATAGTCTTTTCTTACATAATGGTTCACTTGTTTTATTAACGTGGGCCCACCAATCTGAAATCATAATCCCGTTAAAGCCAAACTCTTCTCTTAATATATTATTGTAAAATAACGGATGCGTTAATGCATGATAACCATTAACGTAGTTATACGAGGACATGATTACTTTCGCATTACCTTCTCTAATCGCTAGTTCATAACCCTTCATATAAATTTCTCTTAATGCTCGGTTAGAGACTACTACTTCATTAGTAAAACGATAAGACTCCTGATTATTACAAGTAAAATGTTTTAAAGACCCATCACGGCCTTCATTATGAAGCCCTTTTAAGATACTTGCAGCAATTAATCCGGTAATCACTGGATCTTCTGAAAAATACTCAAAATTACGGCCATTTAACACGTTACGATGAATATTTATCCCTGGTCCTAACAAGATGTCAATATTATAATTTTTCATCTCCATAGCGACACCAGTAAATAATTTTTCGATTAATTCTAAGTTAAAGCTTGAAGCAATTAAGGCTCCATTAGGAATACTTGAAGCTAAAAAGCCAGAATCCATTCTAATTCCTGATGGCCCATCACTAAATCCGATAATCGGGATTTTTTTATCTTCTAGTTCTTTAGTAATCCCCCCACTAGCCGCGGCAATTCCCGGTGTCGTTTTGGGGCTACTCATTCCTTCACCTTTGACTAAATGAGTTAAATTTTCATTAGTTAATCCTCGGACCAACTCTCTTGAGGTAATTTTTCCTTGCAATAAATCATCAAATGTATAATTATTTGGCTCATACTTAGCTTTGTTTATAGTATTTACTTTAATCTCACTACTACTAACTTCTACTGCTTCATAACTTAATTTATTATTCTTATTAACTATTCTTTTAAATGGTTCATTAATAGAAATTAACGTCTTTGGTTTCGAGATAATATTATCTTTTAAATTAAACTTAAATGTATGTTTAATGTCACCAAGATAAAATCCAAGATGAAGTAAGTAATCGCCTTTTTCTAAAACATATGATCCTTTACTGATTACTCCTAAATCATCAAATGAAGCAATATCTTTTAAATCAAATGATTGATTTATTCTAATTTTATCTTTAAATCGATTTGGTTTATAAAAGTGAACTAGTTCATATTTCGGCTTACCTAAGAAGCCATTAGGAGCTTCTACGTAGAAAAATATCGTTTTATTATTATATCTGTCTATCTTATTAATAAAATCAAGTGAAACATCAATTTTAGTACCTTTTATGGTAGTTTTAACATCATCAATTTTAAAATCACCATAACCTAATCCGTATCCTAACGGATACAAAATATTATTAGGATTAAAGGTGTGATGATAGCGATACCCCACATAAATATCTTCCAAATAAGGAGTTTTTACTTGGCCAAATGAAGTGATAGTAGGGTCTTTTGTTATATCTTTTAAAATTGTAAATGGTAATTGCCCGCTTGGCATGGTAAGACCAATTAACGCTTCATAAATCGAAATCGCACCATAATAACCACCATGATAAGCTAACATAATCGCTTCCACATCAGCTACTACTTCATTGATATCAATGATGGTTCCAACATTTAAAATCAAAATGACTTTATCAAAAACTGATGTTACATTTTTAATCATATTAAGTTCAGTTAAAGATAATTGATAAGAACCTCTACTATTTGTAAAATCTTTATCTTCTCCAGCGGTTCTTCCAATAATAATTACCGCAATATCACTAAATTCTTTAGCTTTTTTCGCATCTTCTAGCGAAATCTCCATTTCAACTTGACTCCATGGCTCACTAGCCCATGTCCCATTTCCGTTATTAAATGGATTTAATTTAATAAATTCTTCATATTTTTTAACTAATTCAGGATTCAGTTTTACTCTAGGACTACTATTTAAGATATCAAAGAGGCTATAAACATAAGGGGTGTTAACTAAGCCGCCAGATCCGGTTCCACTTTTATAATAATTAAACTGAATCCGACCAAAAAGATTAATCTTTTGACTAGTTAATGGTAAAAGATTATTCTTATTTTTTAAAATAACTATTCCTTCGCTATTAACTAACTTAGAAATTTTGTTAACTACTTTTACTCTTTTGTTATGCATTGATTCATCTCGCTTTCAGATTGATAATAACTAGCCCAAAATAGGCTAGTTATTATATTATTTAAATTACTCAATGGCTTGTCGATGTATTTTTAAGCAGTCGCCCCACTCTTCAAATTTATATCTAAATCCGTTAATTTCAATTTGATAAGCTTCGTTTAAGGCTGCCACCATCGCACTATTTGCGTGTAAATCTCTTGATTGCGGAATACTCATAAATTCATTTCCAATTCCAAATTGGATGTGAATATCGTTCCAATCTCCAGCTTTAATATCAGTAATATCAACGCTAAATTTATAACATAGCGGATCTGTTCCAACATATTGGTTATCAAATGGAGTATCAATATTTTTCAGTTTCAGTTTAATATTAACAACTGGATATCCAGTTAAATGTGATAGTTTACCTTCGATTTCTAAATATACTTTATTAGTATCTAGACGTAATTTAACGATTTCAGTACTAGTTTTTTCTCGAACTTGGTCTTCTGGAACAACTCTTGTATATAAGAAGCCCCAAGCATGATTGATTTCATAGTATTTTAAATCGGTCATTTTAATTCTTAATACATATTCTTGATTAGCAATTACGATACTGTCAGGGAAATCTTCTTTAAATTCTTCAGTCTCAGTTTTGGCAATAATTCGGTATTTTGCCCATTCATTTTTGAAATCTTGGTCAGATATTACTGCTTCAAATTTTAATTTGCCGTCTTCTGTTGATGAATTATCAATCATTAATAAGACTTCTTCCGCACCATCTTTATCAATTCTCATTTCCACTTGATAAGTAAGTGGATCAGTTGAAATTGGACTAACATCAGCAGTAATCGTAATTTTAACTCGTGATTCAGTTTCACTAACTTGTTCTGGAGCGATATAAGCCATTTGATTTGAATATGACGCTAGTGGCTTTTGAGCAATCGCACCAGCAGTAAATTCTTTTATAACACTATAATCACCTTTAGTAATAGTGGCTTTTAAAGTGATTGAACCAGCGTCGGCGTCTTCATGAACAGTTACTTTGTTATCAGTAATTGAAATCTTAGTGCTTGTTGTTGACCAAACAATTGGAATTTGTTGACCCCATTCACCAGTATTTGCAGGTAATTGATCATTATTTTTTAACATTAAGTTATCTGGTAAACTTAATCGTTCATAGTCAGCTAATGCTTTCATCTTATCAGTAATTTTAGCTGGATCAATACCATCTTTATTCGTTCTTACGTTTAAATAACCGTTGTTATCACAAGTAATAAATTCTCTAACTTCACCATCTTGACCCTTTAATACCGCTAATACTTTTTGTTCATCAGCATATGGAACTAATCCCATCTTAGTAATATCTTTTTCGGCTACATGAATAGCAAACTTATACCAATCCCAACCAATTCCATAATCATTTGGATTAATTTCAAATTTAAATGAGCCATCAGTTGCGGTTAATAAGTTAGCTGATTGAGCTAATAAAGTATCATCTTTCCAATAAAGGATTAAAGTAACGACTCTTGCATGATCACCAGGAATTAATTCGGCTTTACCTTGAATCGTTAATTTAGCATTAACGGCTTTTTCTAGTTCAACTTGAGTTAAAGTATAAGAAACATTAGTTAATTTAACAGTAATTTCTTCTTCAGTAAATGCTGTAACCGTAATATTGTAAGTTTTAGTTTCTTGGACGGAACCTGATTTGAAAGTTGCAGTTAATGTTACAACAACATCAGTTAGATAAGGTCTATTAACAACACCTTCATTTGATAAAACATCGGCTTTGTTTGAAGCCCAGGTAATATTAACCCCGCTATGGGTATCAGGTAACATAATATCAACCTTAGTTGATTCTGGAAGTGATACAGCCGCTTTAGCTGCTGCCACTTTTTCTTCATCGTTTAATGCTCGTGCTAAGACTACGACTATTAAAACTTTAGTTTTAGAAGTTTCACCATATGCTACCTTGGCAGTAATTTTAACCGTTTCATTTTGCGTTTTTTGAGTAACGACACCTTCATTTGATATAACTGCTGGTTTATCTGAAGTGAAAGTTAGGGTTAAACCTGCAAATCTAGTATCAGTTACATCCAGTTTTGGCATAGTTAAATTAGTACTAGTTTCAGCTGGAAGGGTAATTTGTGATAATGCTAAATCCAAAACATCATTTATTTCATACCCTTTAACCGTGACACTAACTGTCTTAGTGGCTTCTTTATCACCTTTTTTAACCGTTACTGTTAATTTAACAACGACATCTTCTAATCCTCTTTTAACAACTCCAGTATTAGATAAAACTCCTGGTTTATCGGAAGTAATTATCACTTCTACACCTTTAAACTTATCAGAAAGTTTTGGCATATTGATGTTGTTTTCAACCGTTGTTGCAAAAGTTAACTCTGCTAATGCTGCGTCCAAATCAACTTCTTTTTCACAGCCATAAATAGCAAATAGACTTAAAAATAATAGTCCCAATGTTAATAAAAATTTTTTCATAAATATCTCCTTTCTCTTTAACGATGTTTATGAAGTTTTAATAAATCGTTCCATGATTCAAACTGATATGTGACATTGCCATCAACTAAAGGAGAACCTTTAGTTATTAGTGATGAACGCAAGTCAATATCCATAAATTTATTTTCTCCTTCGGTAAAAGAGAACCTTAAGTCATTCCAATGACTTGAAATTGGTAAATTAGTTAAGTCAACTTTAACCTTGAAACTTCCATCTGGTAAAATTTCGGCTTCAGTTGAACCTAAATTTTGCACATATAAACTCATTTTAGTAATCGCTAGTGGATTTTGAAAATAAACTAAACCACTAAATACTAAGTAAACAACCTCTCCTTCTTTAACAAAATTAGCTATTAAATTAGAAACTGTTAAGTCATAATCTTTATTAATTTGTAACGCCGTTGGTCGTGATAAATAAACTTTATATCCATCATATTTATTGGAAATTGGATTAATATCAAACGGATTAGTATTAATACTAGCTTCTAGCATCGTACCATTTTCAATATAGTAGATTACTAAGTCATTTGGTCCGACTTTAACTAAGTTTTTATCCTTTAAGTTAATTAAGAATTTATACCTTGAATTATCATCGCCACGATAACTATTTTCAACCATCGTCGTCACTGGCCAATTACCAACTCTTAATCTAATATCTCTAGTTGCCAGATTATTATCTTTTTCTGGGCCTTTAATACTACCAGTAAATTCTAAATACATCGTATCAGTTGTTGTATCGTGTAAAAATCTCGCTTTGAAATCTTCTTGAGTTACTGTGCTAAATAAACATCTTGTATAAAAGTTCACTCTTCCTTCCTTACTTGATAATTTTAAAAAATAATAAGGTTCAAGTGGTGTTGAATTTAAATCTAAGTATTGATAAGTAATAATTCTTAGATTTTCTTCAATAATGTTCGCATTTTCATTAAAAGTATAATCACTACTACGATAAAGATTAATTCCTTCTGGATCAATAAATGATGACCATGATGTTTTTCCGTCAATTTCAAACATTAAATTATTTAATCCATTATTAATATAAATTTTAGGATTCATTTTAGGAAAAGTAATTGGTAAAACCGCTTCATTATCTAATCCATTAACCTTAAATTTAGCAGTTAAAAAATAATCTCCTCGTGAAGGAATATAGAAATTTTCAACTTTGTAGACTTTATTAACATTTAAAGTCGCATTAATTTTGGTTGATTCATTTAAGTCTTCTGCCATCTTTGAAATATAAAAAGTAACATCTTCGTATATGTCATCATTCTCATCAAGAAAGGTAATATATAAATCATAGTAATTAAAATCTTGTTGGAAAATATCTAAACCATTTAATTGATAACTTTTATTTGCTACTTTAATATTCTCTCTTTGGTTGGTCGGAATATCTTTAAAGTCAATTTCACCATTTTTAGTTCGATTACTTAAAACTAAAAATGCGGTAAGAGATGCAGCAAAGATAACAAGTGATAAGATTAGACCAAAAATATAAGATTTATACTTACCCATATTATCCCTCCCACACAAAAGTTACGACACTTTGCGGCATAATTTCATAACTAAAATAGCGGCCATTATATTTAATTTCTACTTCTTCACTTAAAAGGTCTGAAGTATTTAACACCACCAAAATTATCTTTCCATCATCGCGTAAAAACGATGTTGCCACAATCATATCATTAGTTGAATATGAATCAATCACATGAATTTTATGCTCACTTAAATTAATAAATTTAGAAACGTGCATTAAAGCATAATACTCAGCTGATTTTGAATACCAAGTATCATCTAACGCCTTAGTTAAAAGGCCATGACAATTTCCAGCTCCACCAAAAAATGGCATGTTATTTTCATCTAGAACTAAATTCCAATATGTTACAATCGATCCGTGATTATTAAAAGTTCCTAAAATAGCGTTAACTAAGGCATAACTAATATTGCTGGCAAAGTCAACACTCCAATCACCAGCAGTAATTTCAGTAAAATATATTTCTTTATTTGGATAATTATCTTTAATTTGTTGATAGGCGTATGCGTGATCAAAAATATCACCATAATAACCGTGAAAAGCCACTCCTGAAACATATTTATTAGCTTCTTTATCACCTAATAACTCTAGTGGATATTGGTAATTATCAGTATTATGATCCCAAGTCATAATCTTAACTTCTAATTTATTTTCTTTTAATTTTTGACCAACTAATTTAGTCACTCTAATTTGTTGGTCAATTGGCATATTCATCACCGGATAAGTTGAAGGATGCATCTCTGGCTCATTTAAAATTGATAAATAATTAACCTTAATTCCTTTAGTTTCATATGCCATAATCGCTTTAACTAAATAGTTAGCATATACTTCTTCATATTCTTCAAGTAAGAATCCACTTTGAAGTCTTTTAGAACTTTTCATCCACGCTGGAGCGCTCCATGGAGCTAATAGTACTTGAAGTTTTGGATTAATCTCATAAGCTGCTTTAATGACTGGAATTAAGTCAACTAAATCATTTTGAATTGAAAAATGTTCTAATTCTAAATCTTCTCCTTCTTCAATATCACAAAGAGTATAAAAAGCTAATGTCCCATTGACATAAGTTCCATAATCACTGGTTCCGATTGGGACGCGAATGATATTAAATCCAGCTCCTTCAGTTGGTGAAAATAAAGCTTTTAACATTTCATCTTTATAGGCGCTCCGGTTAATGTTATAAGCTGAGGCATGAGTCATCGCGGCTCCTATTGCTTTAACTTGTTGAAATTTTTTATTTTTATTAATGGTAATTTGAGTATTAGCTTGAGTCGCACCCCCAAAAAACAAATCATTTCCTTCAACTAGTAGTTTAGATTTATTTCCGGTTGTTTCATAAACTTTAACTAAATCAGATTGATAATAATATTTACCATCTTTTTCCATATAAACAACTCCTTTATTACTATTTTTAACTGCACAAACAGTTAAAAATAAGCTACCTACAGCAAAAAGCAATGAGATAACTGTTAAAGTTATTTTAATTGCTATATCTCTCATTCTTTTACACCTCCTACATTAATTCCAGCAATAATAAATCGTTGGAAGAAAATAAAGATAATAATTAATGGAATACTCATTAGAACTGATCCCGCAATCATTGCCGGATACATTTCTGGATTTCCTGAAGCGGCTTGAATTAGATTACCAAGCCCTAAAGCCAGTGTTCGCTTTGAATCGGAATCAATGACCATTAGCGGCCACATAAAGTTATTATAGTTCCACATAAAAGTAGTAATCGCCAAAACTACTAAAGTCGGCCTGGCAATCGGCATCGCAATTTTAGTAAAAATAACAAACCGATTGGCTCCCTCAATCATAGCCGCTTCTTCTAACTCGACTGAAATACTTTCAAATGTTTGTCGCATTAAAAATACATTATATACTGACATTGTAAATGGTAAAATTAAAGCTGCTAAGGTATCAATTAATCCCAAAAATCTAATAATTAATAAGTTAGGAACTAACATGACTGCCCCTGGAATCATCATCGATGTTAAAATGATTTTAAAGAGTCGATTTTTCCCTTTAAATTCAATTTTAGCAAACGCGTATCCGGCTAAACTATTTAAAAATAAGTTAATCACGGTATTGAGTGTCGCCACTATAAAAGTATTTAAAAATAATCGATGGGTATCTAAATACTCAATCGCGTAGCGATAATTATCTAAAGTAAAATACACATTGCCTGCTTCATTACGCGGAATTAATGAGAACGTTGTCCGCATAATATCTGAAGGAATCTTAAATGATGATGATACCATCCATAAAAATGGAATAATAAAGGCAATTGACAATAAAATTAAAGTAAAATAAGCGAAAAATCTTTTCATAAATTTTCTAACTTTATACTTATTCACGGTCTTCACCACGCTCTCTAGCTAGGAAAAACTGCACTGCAGTGACACCTAGAATAATTAATAATAAAATATAGCTCATCGCTGATGCGGCTCCCATATTTGGAATCTCTAAATTAACTAAATTATAGACTTGATACATATAAGTTAAAGTGGCCTTGTTTGGTCCACCACCGGTCATAAAATACATTTGATCAAATGCTTGGAAACCACCAATCAAACTAGTAACTGATAAGAATAAAATAATCGGTTTAACTGATGGAATTGTTACCTTAAAAAAGGTTTTAATAAATCCGGCTCCATCAATTGCAGCCGCATCATAAAGCTCTTTATTAATCCCTTTCATTGCGGCATGCATAATTAACACGTTATATCCTAACCCGCCCCAAACCGACATAAAAGCTAGCGTTGGAAGGGCAGTATATTTATTTGATAAGAGTGAAAAATTAGTTCCTAAAATTTGATTAATTAATCCGTATTGCGGATCAACCATAAACTTCCATGTCGCAGCTACAGCGGCACCGGCCGTAACTGAAGGAATATAAAATATAGTCTTAAAAACTCCTTCTCCTTTAATATTAGAATTTAGAATTGCTGAAACAACTAAAGTAATGGCAATACTAAATGGAACAGTTAAAAGGATATAAATTACTGTCGTTAAGAGTGATCTCCAAAAATATGGATACAAATATGAATCAGTAAATAATTGGATATAATTGGTAAGTCCTACAAATTTAGGCTTATCAATTATTTTCCAATCGGTAAAACTAATGCCAAATGCCATTAACATTGGCATAACTTGAAAAATTAAAAAGTAAATGATTAAAGGCAGGACAAATAAGATTCCTGATAATTCATTATGTCGATTAAATTTTTTTCTAATTGTTCCTCTCATTTTTTAAATAAGTAAGCTTCCGCTTCTCTTTTAGCTCGATTTAAGCGCGTTTGAATATCAACTGTAGTGGTTAAGATTTCTTCAATCGCTGCCCCTAAGTTATTATCATTAACGGTAATCCAACCTTCAATCTTAGGTCTTGGTACTGCCGTTTTTAACTGTTCTCTTAAGACTAATCTTTCTGGATCATTTTGATAGTGATCTTTAATTGCGGTATCATTAGCCGGAAAGTTTCCAGTAAATTCAGCAATTTTTAATGCATTACTTTCGCTATTTAAAAACTCCATAAATTTAAAGGCAATATCCGCTTTTTTACTCTTTTTAAAGATAATTAAGTTATCGCCACCAACACTAGCATAAGAGGTGCCACCAACTTCTTTTGGTGGCATTAACATGGCTCCAAATTTTAAATTAGGAAAATTCGTTCTTAAAGAGTCAATATCATGACCACCACCTAATTTAAATAAAGCTTTGCCATTTCCAAATGGGTGTTGCGAGTTTCTAATATTATCTGGAGATAAGGCGTATAATGCTCTTAAATATTCCATGGCTTCAACCGCATGTTCATTAGCAAAATTAACTTCAGTTAAATCATCATTCATTAAATTACTTCCGGCCGCTTTTAAAAAGCCACCAAAGTACCAACCCGCATAACCTCCAGCACCAATACCTTCAAATGCGGCCAGATCCCCACTAGCTTTTTCATTTGCTACCGCTAAAACATCGGCCCAACATTTTATATCTTCCGGAGCTGTAATATAAGTTTTATTGTATAAAAAAACGCTAGTACCAATAGTTAACGGCATTCCGTAATATTTACCATCAAAAGTTACGGTATCTAAACTAGCAGCAAAAAAATCACTAGGTTGAATAATCGTGCTTTGATTAAATTTTTCCGTTATGTCTAAAACGTGTCCGTGTTTGACATAAGATGCCATAATTGGTTGGTCAAGATACGCTATATCTGGTTGACGATTATTTAATATCGCATTATTTAGTCTTTGGTTATAACTATCTTTAACTACCCATGAAACTCTAACTTTAATATCATTTTCCGCTTCAAAAACATTAATTAAAGCTTGATATTGATTTTTATGAGCCATTGATTGGGGTTCATAAGCCCAGAAAATTAAATCTTTATCCTCTTCTTTTTCACCATTACAAGAAGCAAGCATAAAGACACTGGATAAAACTAAAATTAAACTTAATATCCTTTTCATATTATCTTTCTCCTAACGTTTCATTTATAATTAATTCTGGCATAATATATCGATTAACTTTAGATGTTTTTTTGTTATTAATTAAATCAATAACTATATTTCCTAGTTGAATTCCGACTTCGTGAATCGGTTGACGAATCGTCGTAATTAATGGTTTAGTTAACCTTTCAAAGCCTAACCCATCAAAGCCAGTAATACTTAAATCTTGTGGAACATTTATTTTTAAGGAATTAGCGGCCCTTAAGGCGCCAATTGCTAGAAAATCACTAGCACAAATTACACACTCAATATTTGGATATTTTTTAAGAAATTCAAGTGTTGTTTCATAACCTTTTATTTCTTTATTATCGGTAAATACCATAATGTTTTCATTAACTTTTTCTTGATACTTATTAACAGCATCTAAATGCCCTTGTTTTCTATCATTAACAAATCTTTTAGTTTCATCAATTCCGATATATAAAAGATTTTTATACCCTCTTTTAATAACTTCTTCGGTCATCATGAAACTACCTTGATAGTTATCAACATCTAACCACGAACAATCAATTTCACTATGACCAAATAAGATAATCGGCTTTTTCTTTGATAACTCAACTACTCTTTTATCATCAGCAATATTAAGTCCAACTAAAATAACCGCATCACATAGTTCATCTTCATACCATGTTCGCTTTAATAGTAATCCCATCCCAGATGCACCGAGACTTTCAACCATTCCTGAAACTAACTGCGATACAAATGGATGGGTTGACTCGAGATATTTAGGCATATATAAATAAACCATATTAGTTTTTTGATTTACCAAGGCTTGAGCCATTCGGTTCGGTTGATAATTATATTTTTTTATGGCTTCTTCAATGATTAATCGCGTTTCTTTTTTCACAATTTTCGGATTATTAATAACTCTAGAGATAGTATTAGTTGAAAAGCCAGTTAATTTTGATAGTTCTTTCAAAGTCAAAAAAATCACCCCTT
>JGI24500J29687_10062772_pt1 | contig 13485 bp, 10 predicted proteins | sample BioPla2RNA1_FD_29687 | JGI IMG/M metagenome (IMG submission 29687) | reverse complement strand
CACAACAACAACTGCGTCGGGTACTAGTCCAGCAAATCTGCACTTGATATCGAAGAATTTTTCAGCACCGAGATCCGCACCAAATCCAGCCTCGGTGATAACATAGTCGGAAAGTTTTAGAGCCATACGTGTGGCTACGACCGAATTGCATCCATGTGCTATATTTGCAAAGGGTCCGCCGTGAATAAATGCAGGGGTGTGCTCCAATGTCTGGACAAGGTTAGGTTTTAGGGCATCCTTTAGAAGCGCAGCCATGGCTCCGGCTGCGTTGAGATCTCCTGCAGTCACAGGATCATTGTCATAGGAGTATCCAATGACGATCCTACTGAGCTTTTCTTTTAGATCCTCAAGGTCCATTGCCAGACAAAGAATAGCCATTATCTCACTTGCAACAGTGATATCGTAGCTATCTTCACGCGGAACTCCGTTGGTTCTTCCATTTAGTCCGTTTACTATATATCGGAGCTGTCTGTCATTCATATCGACACAGCGGTGCCAAGTGATTTGAGTAGGATTTATTCCAAGCTTGTTACCTTGGTAGATGTGGTTGTCTATCATAGCGGCCAACAAGTTGTTTGCAGCACCAACTGCATGCATATCGCCAGTGAAGTGGAGGTTTATATCCTCCATTGGCACTACTTGAGCGTAGCCGCCACCAGCGGCACCTCCCTTAACACCAAAAACCGGTCCAAGAGAGGGCTCCCTCAGAGCCACCATCGTCTTTTTGCCAATTCTTCGCATCCCATCAGCCAAACCAACTGTGGTTGTAGTTTTGCCTTCCCCTGCGGAAGTCGGGGTGATGGCAGTGACGAGAACAAGTTTCCCGTCAGGGGTATCCTTCAGTTCATCCAGCAGGTTCAGATCGATCTTTGCCTTGTAGTTTCCGTATAGTTCAACACTTGACTCAGGGATTCCCGCAGTACGGGAGACTTCAATGATATTTTGCATACTTGTGCTCTGTGCTATTTCGATGTCACTTTTGAAACTCATATCCTGTCTATTCCTTTCCTATATTTTTATAAACACAGAAAAACCCATTAACAGCTCTTCTATGATATATTCTGCAAACTGCAAATAGCTAGCTGAAAAACTTACGGTTTGTGTATCCATTAGTACTCGCCGGGCATGTTGTCGAGCTCCTCCATCGAAAAGACCGGACCGTCTACACACACGTATTTGTGACCGATATTACACTTTCCACATTTACCGATTCCGCATGTCATACGCATCTCAAGCGTTGTATAAATTCGGTTCTTTGGTATACCCATCTTCACAAAAGCATCTGACAAGGCCTTTATCATTACAGGGGGGCCGCATAGTACAGCGTAAGTGTTCTGAATATCAAAAGAGATATCATGAACAAGATTATTGGGGAATCCTACGAGTCCGTCCCATTCTGGCTCCGGATTATCTATAGTAAGCAAAAGATCGGTGTCAGGGTAATTTGACCATCTTTCGTAATCGTACTTGAAAAGGAAATCCTTTGTGGAACGGGCTGCGAGCAGCATTTTGATGTTGCCGTATTTCTGTCTGTTTTCCGGCAGGAAAATCAGTTCAATCATTGGACGCAGCGGTGCGAGACCCAGCCCGCCAGCAACATAGAATATGTCGTGACCCTCCATCTCCTTTATGGGGAAGCTGTTTCCGTACGGTCCCCGCAGGTAAACAATATCGCCTGGGCGTAATCTGTGAAGATTGTCAGTGACATAGCCAGTTCTTTTTATGCAAAGCTGAATAGTGTCTTCAACGATGGGGGAGGAAGCAAAACCAAAGGGGGCTTCACCGACACCCGAAACCGTTAGCTCTACAAACTGTCCGGGCTCAAATGAAATAGGTTTCGCTGGAGATAGTATAAATGTTTTTACATCCTGAGAGTCGGAAGTGGTCTCCTGGATTATATCTAGGATCTTTGTCTTTATTGGAATATAGGGATTTAAGCATGCACATCCTAGATCCTTGGTTTCGGTAGTGACACTGCTAGCATTGTAGTTATTAGGGTTTCTTTCTGCTTCGAACATCTATACACACTCCTCCGCCTTTGATACCTTTGAAAATATGGTCCGGTCAAGAATGTCCTGGACAGCTCTTAGTATATTTAGGCCGCCCGGACAGGCGCGAATGCAACGTCCGCAACCGGTACAAGCTATTACAGAACAGTTCTTTGGAACGTACATATATTTGTGCAAAACACGTTGTCTAAAGCGTTCACGTTGTGTTGCACGTGGATTGTGTCCAGAGGCGTGCAGTGTGAAACTTGGGTACATGCAGCTATCCCAACACCTGTTACGACAGGTTACTCCACAATCCTCTACATCGCGGAATTCAAAGCAGTGGCATGTTGGACATATGTAGGTGCAGATTCCACACTCTAGACAGCTTTCAGAGTATAACTCCCATGGTATTTCTTCAAATAATTCTTTCTCGTCTGCATCAATTCTAAGATTCTTTGTGGTACTCTCATTGACACGACTGTTGATTTCGGAAACTTCTGGACTACCGCTCTCTAACACTTGTGCGTCAAATATTGAAAACAGACTCTCATACTTTTCGTCTAGAATATAGAGAAAAACGATATTATTGTCATTGTCTATGGATATAAACGCATCACTATAGTCTGAAAAGGTCATATCGATACCCAACTCATCACAGAAACAGCCAGGCTTCTTGTGTACACAGCCCATGCCTATTACAATGAGGGATTCCCGGCGTCTGAAATAGTATGGGTCAGAAAACTTATTGTTTTCCTTGGAAAAGACTTTATCCATCACATTTATTGCTGTAATGTCACAGGGCTTTACACCGATCAGTATCGTAGGCTTCGGAGTATCGGGGACATCTATCCCGTCATCGGATATGCGTAATATAGTCTCAACACGCGGGAAGAGTATCTCCTTCGGTGATTTGTAGGGTAACTCATCGCTCAGGTCTATCTGGGCGGGATCAACTATGTCTGTATAATCGAGAGTCCCGTTGATCCTTGAGGGTGCAACTACCCTGTAATCTCCAAACAGTTTGCCTATGCCGTCATGAAATGCGCTACGACTCATCTTGAGGATTATCATATCCCTTCACCTCCGAGAAAGCCTGTATCTCTGTCGGTCTGATCGAAACTATTCATAGCAGATGGCAAATCCGCATTAATGCCTGCACGAAAGTCGTACTGGTCTTCGATAAATCTGTTAATTTCATCGTATATGTACTTAAGACTTACTCCGGAGGGGCAGACATTCTCACAAGCACCACAGGTAACACAGCGGCCAGCGAGATGCATTGCTCTTGTGAGGTGAAATGCAATTTTGTTACCTGTATCGACATCTCTCTGATGCCAGTTTGTCATCTTTCGGTCAACAAAACAGGATTCGCAGTAACAGCCCGGACATGCCTGACGGCAGGAGTAACATAGAATACACTTATCAATCTCTCTTAAGAATCTGTTACGACGGTCTTCTCTACTGCTATCGGCATTGAAGTCGACAAAGGTGTCGGTAGATGGCGGGGAGGGTAGACCAATAAACTCTTTTCCTCCATCAGCCGCAACAGGATAGTCCCAAATTGCTGGCACTGTTGATGTACAACCCAGGCACCCATGTGCAAGTACCCCATCCCGATTTAGAACACCGCCACATTCGATTCCGATTATCGTAATGTTTTCTCTTTCAAGTTGGTTTTCGGCAATTAGATTTACAATAGAGCGTGTATCGCAGGGCTTTGCGACAACTGCGACCTTTCCATCAAATCTCTTGAAGTAGGGTGCAAGGTTACGCCAGCAATTCTCATTCCATACAAGCTTTTCGGCCTGTTCGGGAGATCTTGCAAATAGCGGAATGGGGGAGCCTCCAATGTCATCCTCCTGAAACCCGATAACGACATCGACCGTGTCAGAAGAGAGGAGCTCCTTTGCTATCAGACGAATGCACCGTTCCTGTTCTTCGAAGTCCTGTACAACCCCAGGGGAGTCATTTTGCTTCAACTTATCGCCCATCTATGCTCACTCCCTTCACATCGACCGCAATATCTCTCGGGGGCAGGGCAGGGCCCAGCTTCCGTATTTTCTCTGTAACTTCCTCAACTACATCTGCAAATCTACCGCCCTCTGAAGCAGAGACCCAAGTAAAGTGTACTCTATCTTCTCCAAAACCGCAAACTGAAAGCAAATGCTTGAGTACAGAAAAGCGTCTTCTAGCATACATGTTTCCGGTAAGATAGTGACAGTCGCCCGGGTGACAACCTGACACCAAGACACCGTCAGCTCCGTCAACAAGAGCTTTTATTATGTATTGGGGGTTGATCCTCCCTGAGCAGGGAACACGGATTATCCTTATACTCGGTGGATACTGCAGCCTACTCGTTCCGGCCAAATCAGCACCTGCATAGCTGCACCAGTTGCAGAGGAAAGCAATAATTGTTGGGCACCAATTCTCTTGTAGTTTATCTGGCATAACTTATCACCTGCTTTCCCTTCTGCGTAATAGGTAGTCAATCTCATTAATGATTTGACTGTCACTAAATCCGCCGATGTCGATTGCGCCGCACCTGCAGTTTGCTGCGCAAGTACCGCAACCCTTGCAGAGTACGTCATTGACGACTGCTTTCTTTACCTTTCTGCCTCTTATAGTCACATCTTCGACAGTTATTGCTCCATAGGCACAGACTGCTTCACAAGTTCCACATGCAGTACAATAGTTTGTATCTACGTGAGCTATAGTGCCCTCAGTTTCAAGGGATTCCTTAGAAATTACGGTTGCTGCTCTTCCAGCGGCTGCAAGACCCTGGATCAAACTCTCGCGTATATTTCGAGGAGAGTGTGCAAGGCCGCATACATAGACCCCTTCAGTGGCAAAGTCAACCGGTCTTAGCTTGACATGGGCCTCAAGGAAAAACCCATCCTGAGTTGTGGGAACCTTAAGAAGCTGGGCAATCTGCTTATTGGCATCTTCGTTGGCCTCGACGGCTCCGGCCAGTACAACCATGGACGCATCTATGGTGATATTTTCAGACAGCTCTTCGTCAAAGACAGTAACCGTAAGAGTACCGTCTTGGCTAGCACTGACCATTGGCTTTCTGTTTTCCTCGTATCTAATGAATTGGACTCCCATAATACGTGCTTTGCGATACTGCTCCTCGTACATACCATAGGACCTCATATCGCGACAGAGTATGGTAATATCCGCATCGGGATTCAGTCTCTTTAGTGCAACTGCATTTCGTAATGCTTGATTGCAGCACACACGACTACAGTACATGCGTGGTTCTTCACGTGATCCGACACACTGTATCATAACTACACGGTCTGCCTGCAAAAGCGAAGGATCGGATTCAAGGAGGGCCTTATCAAGTTCGAGTTGAGTTATAACACGATTATCCTCACCATATAGGTACTCATTGGGCTTTCTTTCATGTGCACCGGTAGCAACAACCGTTACTCCGTGTCTGATAGGTGTTGAGACATTGCCCGAACGGAGAGTCGTAGCGAAGTTTCCGACATAGCCCTCAATCTTCTCGACTTCTGTATTCAGGTGTACCTTTATTAGTCTATTTGCGTTTACATCTTTGACTAATCTTCTTAGATAGTGTTGTATTGGACGCCCCTCGAAGGTGGCATTGAGATGTAATGCATTTCCGCCCAATTGAGAGCTTTTCTCAACAATAACAGTCTCAAATCCCATGTCCGCAAATGCAAGCGCCGCACTCATACCTGCAACACCGCCACCTATTATCAGTGCCGAGGGCTCAACAGGAATCCGTTTTGTGTAAAGCTCATTGGAAAGCGATACTTTTCCTACGGCCATACGTACAAGGTCCTTTGCTTTCTCGGTAGCCGACCTCTTGTCATTCATATGTACCCATGAGCACTGATCTCGGATGTTTGACATATTAAACAGGTAAGGATTTAGTCCGGTCTTTCTCAAGACATCCTGAAACAGCGGTTCGTGTGTTCTAGGTGTGCAGGATGCTACAACCACTCGGTTAAGGTTATGTTCCTGGATACGCTCTGTAATTTGCTTTTGGGCATCGACAGAACAGGTATAGAGATTCTCTTCAACATGGACGACAAACGGTAACGATTCGGTATAGCGGCATACTTCGGGTACATCAACATACCCACCAATGTTGATACCACAGTGGCAAACAAAGACTCCTATACGTACAGGCTCTCTTGAAACATCTCTCTGGGGTACGGTTTCAACCGGTTTAAAGTATTCACTATACTTGGCGTTATCCTCGGTAAGCCCGCTTACCATACCCGCTGCAACTGCGGCAGCAGCGCTTGCCTCAATTACAGTTTCGGGTATATCCTTTGGCCCTGCGGCAGCGCCGCACGCTAATATACCTGGAAAGGATGTATTAGGTGCCTCAAAATCATCACAGTGAATGAAACCGTATCTGTCGGTCTTAACACCTATTTTTTTCATCAACTCAGCCGTTTCGTCGTTGGCCTTGAACCCCGTTGATAGCACAACCAGATCGTAATCTGAATAGCGTACCGAGCCGTCTGGTCCAACACTGCTCAGTTTAAGTGAGCCATCATCGTTCTCATTGATTTCACCGACACGGCTTCTGATAAAGTTTACTCCATACTTATCGCGCGCGGACAGTACATACCTATCAAAGTCCTTACCGAATGCCCTCATATCCATATAGTAAATATCTATCTGCTCCACAGAGGGGAGGTGCTCTTTAGTGATCTGTGCTTCTTTTACGGCATACATGCAGCAAACAGAGGAGCAGTAATCTACATCACACTGGTGATCTCTCGAACCTACACACTGAATAAAAGCGATACGTTTAGGCGCACGCCCGTCACTCATGCGTTGAACGTGTCCCGAAAAGGGACCGGAAGCAGACAGTATGCGCTCATACTCCATAGCGGTGACGACATCTTTGTATCTGCCATAGCCTAATTCATATGGGATCTTGTCAGTCATATCGCATCCTGGAGTGAGTATTACAGAGCCGACATCTAATTCAATGACTCTGTCCTTGGCTTCATGGCAGATCGCACCGCTTTGACATGCCTCTTCACACGCACGGCATTCACAACAAATGGAACAGTCGACACATCTCAAAGCTTCTGTCTTAGCCTGTTCATCGGTCAGTCCAAGCTCAACCTCATCGAAAGTACTCTTCCTACGGTCTAAATCAATCATGTTCATTGATGCACGATGGAAGTAGGGCACGTTCTTAAGGTCGACCCGACTAATATCTGTCTCAGGCAACAGGTGAGGGTCAACAGGTAAATCTTTGTTTTCTAGAAAGTTGATTATCGCTTTAGCGGCGCGGTTACCGGCAGCAATGGCCTCTATTACCGTTGCTGGTCCGGTCTCAGCATCGCCACCCGCGAAAATATCGGAGACCCTGGTTTTACAATGCTCTGCTTCAATATTGCCGTACTTGTCGAAACAGTCAAACCCGGCTTCACGGATTGAGTTATCGACCTTCTGGCCAATGGCAACAATTATAGTATCCGCCTGGATCGTAAATTCTGATCCCTTAACAGGAACAGGCCTGCGTCTACCAGATGAATCGGGTGGTCCAAGCTCATTTTTCAGACAGCGAAGACCGATTATTCTATCTTCGGAGTTCTCATCAATAAGAACCTCGGTCTGTGTTGTCAAAAAGGAGAATTTCACTCCCTCTTCCACTGCATGTGCAACTTCCCACTCATTTGCGGGCATTTCATTTTCTGTTCTGCGGTATACAACAGTAACGTCAGAACCAAGGCGAATTGCCGAGCGTGCAGCGTCCATAGCAACGTTTCCGCCACCAATGACAACCACTTTCTTGCCAATATTAGGTGTATTACCTAGATTTAACTCACAAAGAAAATCTATGCTAGAAAGTACGTTCTTATTATCTTCACCGGGGATACCCATCTTGGAATCGACGTGTGCGCCGATTGCCACAAAGAAAGCCTTATAGCCTTCCTTTCTGAGGTCGTCAAATTTCAGATCCTTACCTATTGGGGTGTTATAACGGATCTCAACCCCAAGTTCTTCAATCAAATCAATTTCATGCTGCAACACCGATTTGTCAAGTCTATAGTCGGGAATACCAATTTTAAGCATTCCTCCACCGACAGGAAGCTTCTCAAATACTGTGACCTTATAGCCCTCTTTAGCAAGCGTATAAGCACAGTTAAGACCAGCTGGACCTGCACCTATAACAGCGACCTTTGTATCCTTCGGCTTTATATCAAAGTCAAGTGAGTCGCCATCCTCCGATTCGCGCGCCTTATCTGCGATGAATCTCTTAATTGCAGCGATTGAGATGGGTTCTTCTACAAACCGACGAGAACAGTTTTCTTCACAAGGATGGAAGCATACACGACCTAGTACTCCCGCAAAGGGCGTAACTCTTCTTACAACATCGAGTGCCTCCGAATAACGCCCCACACCGGTCAGAGAAACATACCCGTGTGCATCGATATGTGCAGGGCAGTTATATTTACAGGGTGAGGAGCCCTTTTTGTCTATTACAACTTTATTGGGTGCTGCTTGTGCGTAGGGCTTGTATACGGCATGTCTATTGCCAAGTCCCATATCAAACTCACTTTTCTGTTCAATGGGACAGACGAGAGTACAGTCGTCACAACCCTTGCATTTCTCCTCATCGATGTACCGCGCTTTTCTACGTATGGTGGCTTTGAAGTTGGGAAACTCTCCCTTTATATCGATGACATCACTCCATGTCATGGTATTTACAAGGGGATGGTTAAATGTTTCGGTGACTTTAGGTGCAAGGATACAGGCGGAACAGTCATTTGTAGGAAAGGTCTTATCCAACTGTGCCATTCTTCCACCAATGGAGGGTGACTTTTCGACCAAAAATACGGGGATGCCCATTTCGGCCAAATCGTGTGATGCCTGGATTCCGCCGATACCTCCGCCTACGACAAGAACAGGCTTCTTAATTTTCTGAGACATCTGCGCTCCGTTTCTCAGCGGTCTAAACCAGAATTTTCGAAACCACTATCTTACCGCTGATAAATAGTGGTTTTTGTGGAATGCGAAACAATGAATAGGATTTAATCAACATGCTAAATATCACTTATCACAGCATATATATCTTCTAGTCGCCGCCTCTTTGCCTCCTCTTCAATAGCTTCAAATCTTGCGGCAAGCTCGGGGGATACATATCCCTCTCGGACGGCAAGACTTCGAAGAGCACGGATTACGTCTGCAGGGCGTGCGTCCTGGGGACAATGTGCCACACAAGTATGACAACCGCTGCATTTCCATAACTCGGCTGAGGATAGAAGCTCCTCGCGTGCCCCAATAAGAGCAAGGCGCATTATCGTCCGCGGACTATATTCCCCATCGATTTCGCTTACCGGACATCCGGCAGTACATGTACCGCAGAGGTAGCATTGCATTAGCTTTTCACCGCCGGGTAATGTAGAGATTTCTTTCTTGAATAGAGGATTTACCTGTATTGCCATATGTACCTCCGGCTTTCTTATGTATTAAAAACAACATAGTTATTGATGACTAATCGCTATGGTTGCTATCGAATGTAGGCATCAATCCAGCTCTTTCAATAATGGTCGGCACGATTTTTTCCCAGCCCACAGCCATTATATGTATTCCGCTGAGACCCTCAATCTTACGTAGCCGGTCTATGATCTCTAGAGCAATTGTTATGCCTTCTTCCTCCTGGTTCTCAGAGTTACGCATCCGCTCAATCAGCTCATCAGGTATACTCATGCCTGAAACCTTCTTGGTCATCTCCATAGAGCGCAAAGACTTATTTACAAGGATACCTGCCTGAATATAGACTTCATTATGAAGACCTAGTGATCGTACTTCACTCATCCAGCTTTCAAAACTATCGACATCGTATATCGCCTGTGTCTGGACGAACTGGGCTCCAGCTTCGATTTTTTTCTTTAGTCGGATGATCTGGAGCTCCCGGGGATCGGCAAAGGGGTTAGTAGTTGTTCCGATAAAGAACTTAGGCATATTCTTGCCCTTTTTGCCATTAATGAAGATACTGTGATTCTTCATATCTGCAACAGCCTTGATAAGCTGTATTGAGTCCAAATCAAAAACATTTTTTGATTGAGGATGGTTTCCCAACGACTGGTGGTCTCCCGACAGACAGAGTAAATTTCTAAGTCCAAGCGCATATGCACCAAGCAGATCACTCTGAATAGCGATACGGTTTCGGTCACGGCAGGTCATCTGTAAAATGGTTTCAACGCCCCGTGTTAACCCAATGTATGACGCTGCAAGGGAGGACATGCGCACGATTGATGTTTGGTTGTCTGTTACATTTGCTGCGTGCACAACTCCACGCAGTACATCAGCACTCTTTTCGACATGTGAAGCATTCGAGCTCATCGGTGGTCCTATCTCTGCGGTAACTACGAACTCTCCCGATTCATAAGCTCTCTGGAGGCCGCTGATATATTCATTTTCTAAGCTTGGCATCTAGTCCACCTCCAGGTACACTGAACTTTTTCTCAGGCTTCTCGGACCTCCATCACGACTACTGCTCCAGTCTCTTGGCGGGAGTGTCTCCAGCAGTAGGTCAAGCCTGTTTTGTGCCTTTAACCGGTCATATATGATTTGCCAGGCACATTCTATATCGGGGTTTATTTCACAGCGTCCGTCTGAGCTCCCTCCGCACGGCCCGTTAAAGAGGCTCTTTGAACAGCGGGCGACAGGACAGACACCACCTGTCTTTTCAAGCAGACACTCGCCGCACCCCTGGCAAAACTCAGTCCAGTAGCCCACATCACGAGTCACTCCAAAGAATTTTGTGTTAAGAGCGGGTACTATATGTTTACCGGGGTAGAGTTCGGCAAAAAATTGTACACCGACACCGCAACCCATAGAAAGGACGGCATCAGCCCACTCAATATCTTCTTCAAAATCGACAAAAAATTCTCGATCGCACTGACGCTCTATAGTCTTTACACGGATCTGAATACCTTCTAGCTCGCTAACCAGTTCAAGAAGGGTACATAGCTCAATTGCTTCCTTCTCGCCACCTGTCATACAGACTGTGACGCAAGTGCCACATGCAGCGATGAGTAGCTTTTTGTATGGCTTAATTGACTGCACTATTTCTTCGATCGGCTTTTGTTCAGCTACAATCATAACAACTCTATCCTCCTAAGTTAATTCAATGCATCGCGTAGCGGGTAGGGCATTGAATGCGATAATTGAACAAACTTGATTCTATCCGGATCCTTATTAACGGCTAACAGTGCTTTCTTGATCCTCTCGACTTGCAGCCGTGCACGACTATTTCCGTCAAAGTGTTTACATGCGTTGTCTGGACAGACGGCAATAATTACCTGTTTGTAGTTATTCAAAGATTGAAAAACCTGTGCAACGTCAATGTTACCGCCACACGGTATTGATACGATCGAGGCATTTGTTTCACCTGCAAAGGTTCTTGCGGCAATAGCAGCTGAGTTTTCACAGCAGAAAGCAACGGTTTGCAGTGCTTCAAGCGAATCAGGGACTTCTTCTGAGATCTCTGTAGAAGATCTAGAATGAGCAGTGTGTGAGGCACTTCCGATTACAATAGCATTTGCTGGACAGACAGCTACACAAATTCCGCAACCGGAACAATTAGACTTGAGAACTCCCATTGCATGTGCATCGTGATTGGGTGCCAGTGCTCCGTGCGGGCATACTCGGTAGCACGTATAACAAAAAGCACATTTTTTTGCGTCAATCTCGACTGTGTTATCGGTGATTACTGCAGTGCTTCTGATTTCATTGGCGATGGAGTTTACAATCTCCTCTAGAGATAAAGATAACATAAGTCCTGTATCTATGTAGAAAACATTCCTTCTACTCGTATGGCCCTGCAAAAGGAACCAACGATTCGAATTTATTTTTCCATTATCATGTGTTCGGAGTCGCAGGGCATCAGCATAATCCAAAACACTCTCATCAGGGGAACAAGTACAATCGATGATCAGGGGAGAGGTTATATTGTAGGTATCTGTTCCGTCATCTATTGTTATTGTGCTCGTGTACCCCTCATCTGATAATGATACACTTCTATATTTTAAGAATGAAACTCCCAGGTCTCTCGCTTCATGATACAACGATTCAAGGCCAGGCATCCTGCTGCCTACTGACTTGCATAATACACAGACATGGCGTTTGCCTGAAGCAATCTCGATAGCCCGTTCTAATACAAGCTTCCATAGGTAAGGATTTGAATCGCTGTCTTTATTCAGTAACATAACAATAGTTTCTAAAGGGTTCACCTTTCGGATAAGACGCCATGCATATTGACTATCTGTGATAAAGGGGGAAACCTCAGACCGGCTTACTAGAACAACAGGGTGTTCATCCACAAGAGCCCTTGCCTCATATGGCGATGAAGCGAGTTTGATTTCAAAGCCCTCTTTTTCAAATAAATCAGCAACACCGGCGAGGTATGTGCTGTTTCCAGCTAATACAGTTTTCATTGTTGTACACCGCCCTGTCTGTTTAACTGAGCAATCCGAAGTCCAACCTCCCTCGACTGGGAGACAGTCTCATTGATAAATTTCGGTCCCGAGGCACAGCCTGCAATAAAGATATGCGTCATCTCGGGGGATTGGACGTACTCGAGGAATCCGTCTCTATTCACCCTGAGACCAGTAATGTCTGAAAGTGCTACGTTAGACTCATTAGGGTGAATCCCGTCACAAAGAATCACGTACTCAAATGACTCCCTGGAAAGAGTTCCTTCAGTATTCTCGTAAAGTACCTCTGGTAGTTCGCCTTCAAGGACTATTCTTGCAGGGCGACAGCGGACCAGGCGAATATTGCTCTCTTCCAATTGACTGATAACGTCATGCTTATCTCCAACTGTCTGGATGTCCATATAGAAGAAGGTAATATTGCATTCATTATAATAGTGCCTGATAACCTTTGCCATACGTGTCGCATAACTGCAGCAAACTTGTGAGCAATATTGAGACTTATCTTTAACACTACGCGAACCATGGCATAAAATAAAAGCAACGCTCGTTGGTGCTGAAGGAAGAAGAGTAGATGCAGTACGATACTTGAAAATTCTCTCCATTTCCGTACCAGTGATCACTCTATCCGACCCGTAGATTTCAAGAGAGGCATTGATACCGGTATCGCTCTCTAAAAAACCGTTTGCCAGCACTATTTCGGTTGCTTTTAACTCCGTAAACTTGTTGTTATGCTCTATGTAAGCCGTAAAGCCGTCTTCATCAGGCCATAAGTCAACCAGTTTTGAATTCAGTAGGATATTGATATTGCTATCTTTCTCGGTGGCTTCCCACAGGTTTCCTGTGATGCAAACACCGCATTGGTTGCATTCGGTGTCGGCTTTGCATCCATACTCCCGAACCTTGCCTCCGATTTGAGGCGACAGCTCCAAAACTGTGGACTTTAATCCCTCATCTGATAAAGTTCGGGCCACAGTGCAGCCTGCAAGGCCACCTCCAATTATCAGTACATTATTCACACAATCACCGCCCGGTTACAACTTGATTTTTGG
>JGI24500J29687_10016606_pt1 | contig 13569 bp, 13 predicted proteins | sample BioPla2RNA1_FD_29687 | JGI IMG/M metagenome (IMG submission 29687) | reverse complement strand
CCCGGTTTGTCATCCAGTTCCAGGTCGAGCCTGGTTCCAGAATCTCGCAGCCCCATCATCTCTATAAAAGCATCGAAGATGTCACTTTCTGTGATAATCCCCACCAGTTTTCCATCTTCTAACACAGGTATTGCCCCGATCTGGTGATCACGCATGACCAGAGCGGCCTTCTCCAGGTAGTCATCGGGAGAGATGGAGATCACCTGCTGCTTTTTGATGACAGCTCCAATCTTGGTGCGGGACAAAAGGTAGTTTAACTCGAAAACACTCAAAGAAGTTGCCGGTGAGGGAGAAACCTCGCTTAAATCCCGGTCTGTAACGATCCCCACCAGTCTTCCGCGGTCCAAAACAGGCAGGCGCCGGAAATCTCCTTCCCGCATCAAAGCCAAAGCATCAGCTATGGTGGTCTGCGGGGTAATGGATACAGGATCCTGTGTCATTTTATCACGCACACGCATTAAAACCGCTCCTTTCTATAGTAAACTTTCAGTTACAATAACTTCCCAAACCATACGCATGAGTTGTAACTGACCAGATTGAGGATTACCCGCCAACCTGGAAAATAGAAGTCAGAATCCGGAAGTCGGAAGTCCGAAGTATCAAGGAACTGCCTTGTGCTGCTAAAGGGTGGTACCTTTGGCTGAAACACATTGCCGGCCATCCAGATCAAAAGAACCGTCCCATCGATCAACCCGGGGTGCAGGTTCCCACTTCTCAATTAGCAGCCATGGGTACCGTCCCCTTGGCCGGTCTTCCCACTTCTCAACCTCCCAGGTACGCCTTTTTGACATCTTCGTTCATGGCCAGTTCTTTTGCTAGGCCATCCAGTACGATCCTTCCTGTCTCCAGGACATAGGCGCGGCTGGCGACCTGTAGGGCCATGCGGGCGTTCTGCTCCACCAGCAGTATGGTGGTCCCCTCTTCGTTAATTTCACGGATGATGGAGAAGATCTCCTTGACCAGGAGGGGTGCCAGCCCCATGGAGGGCTCATCGAGAAGCATCAGCTTCGGTCGTGTCATCAGAGCACGCCCGATAGCCAGCATCTGCTGCTCCCCACCGCTTAAGGTCCCGGCAACCTGGCCGATGCGTTCTTTGAGGCGGGGGAAGCGATCCAACACATCATCTAAATCCCGCTTGATCCCCCTGGTGTCTCTCCTGATATATGCCCCTAACTCCAGGTTTTCCAATACAGAGAGGTTGGCAAAAACACGGCGCCCTTCGGGCACCTGGGCAATTCCCTTTTTTACTATATCATGCGCGGGCACTTTTGTGATATCTTCTCCCTGAAAGGAGATTCCTCCAGAGGAGGCCTTGACAACCCCGGAGATCGCCCTCAGTGTGGTGCTTTTTCCGGCTCCATTGGCTCCGATGAGGCTGACGATCTCGCCTTCACCGACTGTGAGGTTGACGCCTTTCAGTGCCCAAATAGCACCATAGTGGACATTGAGATCTTCTAAATTCAGCAGTGTGGCTACTCCCATGCTGCCACCTCCTCATCTCCCAGGTAGGCTTCAATGACTTTGGGGTTCTGCTGGATCTCCTGGGGTGTCCCCTCAGCGATCAGAGAACCATAGTCTAAAACCAGCACCCGCTCACAGAGCCCCATCACCAGGGACATGTCATGCTCGATCAAAATGATCGTCAGCTTGAATTCATCCCGGATCCACCTGATCAGACCCAGGAGATCCTGTGTCTCCTGGGGGTTCATCCCTGCAGCAGGCTCATCGAGAAGCAGGAGTTTTGGGTTGGTGGCCAGTGCCCTGGTAATCTCCAGGCGGCGCTGCTCCCCATAGGGCAAATTTTTAGCCCTCTCCTGGGCAAGTTTTTTCAGATCGAAGATTTCCAAATACTCCAGTGAAACCTTTTCTATATTCTCCTCGCGGCGGTAAAAAGGAGGTACCCGCATAAAGGCGGGGATCAGCCCATAATTTTCCACCACCTGGTAGGCAATCTTCACATTATCCAGCACTGAAAGGTTGCCGAAGAGGCGAATGTTTTGAAAGGTGCGAGCCATGCCCATTTTGGTGATCTGATGGGGATGCCTGCCCCTGAGGTCCCTGCCGTCAAAAACAATACTCCCGCTGGTAGGCTTATAGAGGCCGGTCAACAGATTGAAGACCGTGGTCTTCCCCGCCCCATTGGGCCCGATCAGTCCCACAAGTTGTCCCTCTTCCACATCCAGATTAAAGTTGTTGAGGGCGATCAAGCCACCAAATGCTTTAGTCAGTTTGCTTACTTCCAGAAGCGGCATTGAAGACACCCCCCAACTTTTGGAATGTGCGCAGGGTAACTTCCTTTTCACCAAGCAAGCCCTGCGGGCGGAAAACAGCCGAAATGATCAAGAGTAATGCATACAGCACCATCCGCAGCTCCGGAATCGCCTGCAGAAAAGCGGATGCAGTGGTAAGCAGCACAGCCCCCACAACAGATCCGGTCAGGCTCCCCAGGCCGCCCACCATGACCATCACCAGCACATCAAATGTAAGCATAAAGCTGAACTCCTTGGGCTGAATGATCGTGTAATAATGAGCATAAAGAACTCCCGCAAGCCCGGCCAGTGCTGCCCCGACCACAAAGGCCAGGACCTTATAATAGGTGATATTAACTCCCATCATCTGGGCTGCCAGGTCATTTTCCCGGACCGCCAGACAGGCACGCCCATGTGATGAACCAATAAAGTTCTTAATCAGCAAAAGGGAGAGTACCACACTAAAGAAAATGATCGGCCAGTTAACAACATCCGGAATACCCTTCAGTCCGGACGCCCCTCCCACATAATCGATATTCATCAATACCACACGAACGATCTCTCCAAAGCCTAAAGTTGCAATAGCCAGATAATCTCCTCTCAGCCTTAAGGTAGGCAGACCGACTATCACCCCTGCTACTGCAGCTGCCAGCATACCAACAACAATGGCCAGAGGAAAGGGAAGCCCGAGGTTCGTCGTAATCACACCCCCGGCATAAGCCCCAACAGCCATAAAACCCGCATGCCCCAGGGAAAACTCCCCTGTGAAGCCGTTAATTAGGTTCAAGCTGGCAGCCAAAATAATATTGATCCCCATCAGAAAAAGGTTTGTTGTCCAGTATCCTGAGATCATACCCCCGCTGATCCCTACTTGAACAATGGCAAAAAACGCACCCAGTACCAGACATATTATGATGACTGATAAATGTTTTTTCTGCATCATCTCCACCTACACTTTCTCTTGAATGCCTTTACCAAGCAGTCCAGTAGGCCGGATCAAAAGGATAAGGATCAGAATGATAAAGGCAACCGCATCCCGGTACATGGAACCGCCGAAGGCGGCGACCAATGCTTCGGTCATTCCCAGCAGGATTCCTCCCAGCATAGCACCCGGGACACTGCCGATACCACCGAGAACCGCGGCAATAAATGCCTTCAATCCGGGCATCAGGCCCATTAATGGTTGAACATTAAAACAAATACCGTACAGCATTCCGGCGGCTGCGGCCATCGCCGAACCAATAAAAAATGTAATGGCAACAGTGTAATTGACATTGACTCCCATTAACTGTGCCGCCTGCCCGTCAAAGGATACTGCACGCATCGCTTTCCCAGTCCTGGTTCTGTAGATGATGAACTGTAAAACAATCACCAGTACCAGTGTGGTTCCCAGGACCAGCAGATCCTTATTAGTGATGATCACTCCTCCCAAAGTATATGTGCGCTCAGCGAGGATTTCAGGAGGGAAGGACCTGATATCTGCTCCCAGAAAATACATCATAATATACTCCAGAAAAAGAGAAACACCGATGGCACTCGTCAGGGCAGCCAGCCTGCTCACAGGCCGTACCCGGCGGTAGGCTACACGCTCGATCACCACCCCCAGAATAGCGCAGGTAAGCATTGCTATAACCAGGCAGGGTATAAACCCGAAACCCATCAGGGCGGCACCAAGGGCAACATACGCCCCCACCATAATCACATCTCCATGAGCAAAGTTGATCAATTGGATAATACCGTAGATCATCGTATACCCAACTGCGATCAGGGCATAAATACTTCCCTGGGATAATCCGTTGAGCAATTGCTGCAACAGGTCCTGCATCAGCTCACCTCCATGTTCTGCATCTCAAAGCAGGAAAAAGGGAAGGGCATCTGCCCTCCCTTTTCTACCTGCAAGTTGTGCTCTTTAATGCACAGGTTGCATCTTCTTGATTAGCTTCTGTTTGCCGTCCATCATCTCGATGATGGAAACCTCTTTAATCGGATTGTGTTTTTCATCAAAGGACAGTTTTCCGGTAACACCTTCAAAATCCTTGATATTTGCCATAGCATCCTTGATCTTCTGGGGATTGGCCTCTCCGGCCTGTTTGATCGCCTCAACCATCAGATACCCGGCATCATAGCCTAAAGCTGCAAAAGCATCAGGTGCAGTACCGTGCTTCTTTTCGTAGGCCTTGACAAAATTCTGAATGCGCTCAGATGGGTCTTCAACAGAGTAATGGTTGGTAAAGTAGCACTTAGCAAGGTTATCTGCACCTGCAAGACTCACTAATTCCGGGGAGTCCCAGCCATCCGCACCCATAATCGGAAGATCGATACCCAGTTCACGGGCCTGCTTGATGATCATTCCCACCTGGTTGTAGTAGGCAGGTATGTAAATAAAATCGGGTTTCTTGGCGGCGATACTGGTCAGCTGCGGTTTAAACACTGTGTCTGTGTCCACAAAACCCTCTTCAGCAACTATCTTGCCACCCTTATCTGTGAAGAACTCCTTGAAAGTCTTGCCCAGCCCTACACTGTAATCATTGTTTTTGTCCACCATGATGGCTCCGTTTTTCAGCTGCAGTTCGTCGCTGATATAGTTGGACATAACCTGAGACTGGTCCGGGTCAATGATACAGACACGAAAAACATAATCCCGCACCTTTTTGGTCTTCTCATCATAGGTGACCTCAGGAGCAGTGGCCGCAGTAGCAAGGAGCGGTATCTTACTCTTTGTCAGAAATGGTTCTTCTGCCTGAACATTACCGGTAGTAGCAGGGCCGATTATAGCCACAACACCCTTGGAAACCAGCTTTTCCGCAACATTGCGTGCTTCCCTGTTCTGGGATTTATTATCCTGTACCAGGCCCTCTATCTGTTTGCCCAGAACACCGCCTTCTTTGTTGATTTCGTCAAAGGCAAGCATAATACCGTTTTTACAGCTTGTTCCATAGGTAGCCACCGGGCCTGACAGTTCGTAGTTGACCCCTATTTTTATTGTGTCTTTTGATTCGCCACAACCCGCCGCAAAAACCCCTAAAACAAAGATCAAAGCGGTCAAGAGGGCAACAGACTTGCCCAATTTACCCTTAAACTTCATGCATAACATCCCCTTCCAGTTCCTTTTCTCTCTTCCTTCTCTCTTGCTTTAAGATACAACCTTTCATACCACTTGACAAATCAAATATTTACCTGCTTTTTATCAGGCCGTATTTGGTTTGCATTTAGAAACAGGGACTTCTCGGGATATGCCAGCTGATGTGAGTATAATCATCGGGCTATCCCCAGTCACCCAACAGTTCTGGTGCAACTCATCGATTCTTAGAAGCGAAGAAATACACCACGACCCCCCTCTGCTCAAACCCCCTCTCTTATTGATAACTACCGCTTCAGCACCCAGTATGGTACATCAAAAATGTTATTCAAGGTTTATTCGTCAAACTTTCAAAAAACCCTTCTTTATGTGGGTCTTTATGTGGGTCTTTTTCCTGAACCAGACAAAAGCACCCGCTTATCACCAACCCGACGGGTTTTCCTCTGGCGGTCAAAGTGCTCCAGTAAGGGAAGGCAGAAGCGCCTTGATGTGCCCAGGATGTCCCTGGCCTGGCCTATGGTCACCTCTCCGTGCTCCTGCAGGTGTTTCTCTAAGATCTCCCAGGCCTGGTTCACTGCCTCTTGTAAAAAATATAACTCCTCACCCACCTTGACCAGTATCCCCTGTTGGATGCAGTACTGCAGCAGGTCAAGGTTGTTTCCCAGCAGTTCCTGAACTTCCCCTGCTCCTGGTGGAGAAAAGGGCTGTGCTGCCATTTTTCGACGCATTTCCTGGACGTGATCCTGCTGCTCCTCTGTGAGACTGATCTGATACCCTGGAAGCGCCAAGTTCTGCCCATCGATTACAATCTCTCCCTGTTCTGCCCATCTATCCAGAAGTGCCTGGTAAAGGCGCGGTGTCAGAGACTTCCAGAGGCGGGTGCGCAGTTCCTCTTTGGGATAGCCGCCGCGCAGGGGAAACTCCCGATGATATTTTTCCATTGCTTCCTTAACCTGTTGTGTCCACTCTTCCTTTAAGCGGGTCGGGGCAACAAACAGATCTTTGTCAGAAGCAAGGATCACTTTGAGCTCCCCGGATTCCTCTAATTCCTTTAGGATCTGGCGCATTTCATCCTCACTGAAGCCTGTCTTGCCCGCCAGTTCTGTCAAAGCAACCGGCATTTTTGCGGAACGCAGCTCTTCGGCAACTCTGGTGGTTGGGGTGCCTGTGAGCTTGCGTTCCAGGCCGTCGAGTACCTCATCACGGAAACGCCTGTGACGCCTTCCCCCAACCTCAATAATCTCTCCCCCACCGATGGTGGTAACCGGGGAGTAGTGCCTGATCACAAAACGGTCATGAACTGTGGCCACAATAGGCTCTTCCAGTTCGAATTGCACAGGTGCGGTGCTGCCGGGGTGAAGCTCATCGCGGTCCAGGAGCCGCACCCTGCCCAGGGCCTCTTTTGTACCCAGGTGAAAGCGGACACGCTGCCAGTTTTTTAAATGGCGAGGTGCCCTCTTCAGCAGGTGCAAAGATGCTGTAAGGCGCCTCACCACAGGAAAGGACCCGGGTGTAACAAGCACATCACCGCGAGCGACTTTGTCTAAATCAATACCGGTCAGGTTAACAGCTACCCTTTGCCCAGCCAGGGCTTCCTCTACTTTATGGCCGTGTACCTGGAGTGAGCGCACCCGGCCCTTTAGTCCTGAAGGCTGGATCTCCAGTGTATCACCGGTGAGGAGATGTCCGCTGAACAGTGTCCCTGTAACAACAGTTCCAAATCCTGTTATAGTGAAGACCCTGTCCACAGGCAGCCGTGCCTCCCCGGCCCGAGGCTTCGGGTCAACATCCAGGGCCATTTCTTCTAAAACTTCCCGCAGCTCGTCCAGGCCCTCTCCGGTAATCACAGAAGTGGGGATGATGGGGGCTGTGGAGAATCTGGTGGGAGCCAGCAGTTCCTGAACATCTTCCTCTACCATCATCAGCCACTCCTCATCCACCAGGTCAGCCTTGGTAAGCGCAACAACCGCTTTTTGGATATGCAGCAGCTCAAGAATATCCAGGTGTTCCTTCGTCTGAGGCATCACACCTTCATCTGCGGCAACCACAAAGATGACCAGGTCAATGCCTCCCGCACCGGCCAGCATGTTTTTGACAAAGCGCTCATGCCCGGGCACATCCACAATCCCCGCGGTAACACCTCCGCTGAAGCGCAGAGGTGCAAATCCCAGCTCAATGGAGATTCCCCGCTCCTTTTCCTCCTTTAAGCGGTCAGTATCAATACCGGTCAAAGCTTTGACCAGCTCAGTTTTCCCATGATCCACATGTCCTGCCGTTCCAACAATGATAAATGAATCCACTAAAATCACCTTTCTCGGGGTCAGGCTTGAGTAATTGAGTTATTACTAACCACTAACTGCAGAGCCTTGGCCAGGACTTCTTCATCACCCGGTAACAGTGTGCGGGGGTCGATGAGCACCCCTTCATCCTGCAGGCGCACCACAACCGGGGGATCCCCCTGGCGTAGCCTCTCTGCCAGGTTGACTGGGCTGATCTCTTTTGGATAGATGGCAACCAGGGTTGTCGGCAGTTCTGCCAGGGGGAGTGACCCCCCACCTGCCCGCGAAACCCCCGGTTTAAGCAGAATATTACAGTTTTTGAGTGTGCCTGTCAGCAGATCCTTCAATTCCACAGCCTTTTTCTCCAGCTCTGCTGCAGTTATGGAAAGCATGCGCAGAACAGGGACTTTTTTTTGCACATCTTCCTGCAGGTAGGCCCTCAGGGTAGCCTCCAAGGCAGCCAGTGTCATTTTATCTATCCTCAACGCCCGCAGCAGCGGGTCCTCCTTTAATAGCTGTACCATCTCGGCTCGACCCAGGATGATTCCAGCCTGGGGTCCCCCCAGCAGCTTGTCCCCACTGACAGTAACTATATCAATTCCGGCAGCCAGTGTCTCCTGGACTGTGGGTTCGGGATCTATGCCATACTGCTGCAGGTCAACAAACACACCACTGCCCAGATCCTCCATCACAGGAATCTGGTGCCTCCGGCCAACCTCCACCAGTTCTCTCCGCATCACCTCTCTGGTGAAACCGACCACCCGAAAGTTGCTGGGGTGCACTTTGAGAAACAGAGCGGTATCAGTGCCCACGGCTCGCTCATAGTCCCGGGGATAGGTGCGGTTGGTGGTGCCTACCTCTCGGAGAACAGCACCACTTTGGGCCATAACCTCCGGGATGCGAAAGGACCCGCCGATCTCTACCAGTTCACCCCGTGCCACAACAACCTCTTTCTCCCGGGCCAGGGCATGGAGAGCAAGGAGTACTGCACCGGCATTGTTGTTGACCACAAGTGCCGCCTCAGCACCGGTTAGCTCACAGAGGAGTTTTTCTACATGGCTGTAGCGCTCACCGCGCTCTCCGCTGTCCAGGTCCATCTCCAGGTTGCAGTATCCTCGCGCAACATTGGTTACAGCCTTGATGGCAGCATCACTCAAAGGAGCCCGCCCTAAATTAGTATGCAGGACAACACCGGAGGCATTGATCACCGGACGCAAACTTGTCTTCATCCTTTTTTCTACCAGGGCAGTCACTTCAGCAGCCAGGGAACCCAGATCCGGCGGCATCAGCCCATCCTTCAAAATGCCTGTCCGCCAATAGGACAACACCTCCCGTGCAGCCTCGGTCAGCAGCTGCGGGGGACAGTCTACAGGCTCACAACAGTTCAACAATTCATGAACAGCGGGCAGCTGTCGCAGCAGTTTTTCTTTTTCCACAAGGAACTCCCTCCACTCACTTTATTCCACATTCCTAGTTTAAAATTCCTCTCAATGGGATATATATATTTAGAACCAGTTTACCCTTTTTTGCCACCTAAATAGCATAAGACAGCTCATTTCTCCATATTACTTAAAGAAAGGCATTTTGGGAGGAGAAGGCATCTTGTTCAGCCAAAAATTTATTAATATAAATACAGCTCCTGTAACCCCCATCCGACAGGAACTCCGTGTGTTCATCGATGATCGACATGCTGTACAGGACCTCGCAGAGATGCTGGCAGCACTGCTGAGAGAATTGAACCCCCATGGCAGGCGCCAGCCGGTGCTCCTGGCCGTAGGCACTGACCGTTCTACAGGTGACAGTTTGGGTCCCCTGGTCGGCACACGCATCAAGGAGCTGGCACCGGATCTGCTTCCTGTTTACGGAACCCTCGATCAGCCCGTACATGCAGTTAACCTTGAGGAGAAGGTCCAGGAAATAAAGGACAACATCCCTTATCCACTTATTATTGCCGTAGATGCCTGCCTTGGTCAACTCCAAAACGTGGGTTCCGTAAATATGGGAAGGGGATCTCTCCAGCCGGGAACCGGTGTAAACAAGGTGCTGCCTTCTGTGGGAGAAATCTTCTTTTCCGGAGTCGTCAATATCGGAGGCTACTTGGAATACCTGGTTCTACAGAATACACGCCTCAGCCAGGTGATGAAAATGGCTGACTGCATCGCCCAAGCCCTGATAACTGGATCTATGCTGGCAAGAAAGGATTACTAATATAAAAGTTATCCTGATGGGAAGTGAGTGGAAAGAGGATCCGGCTGTCTGCTGAAAATCTGCTAAAACAAACCGAAGCCACACACAGCCAGACCCGAATGAGGAGAACCCCAGAGAAAACTAACTCAGGCGCTCCCTCACCTCTTCTACGATTTCTTGTGCACTTTGTCCGGCGGCATTGATCACCGGGGCTGTGGTACCGATATCCTGCTGCTGCAGCATATTGCTGTCCACACCGCTGACGATGACCACACGGGCACGCTTCAGATTCCCCGCATCCAGCCCGACAACCTGGTGGCCAGCTTTTTCCAGCGCTCTCTGCACATTGCCCAGCCCCTCTTCAACTGCGATAAAAGCCATTGTTCTCCCCCTTAGAGTTTTTGTTATTGTTTCGCATTTATCCTGGCTTTATGCGCAGTCAGATCAGGGGGAGATCAGGGGGACGTAAACAATAAAGACCTGGCAGATGAGATGTGGGAAGTGGGAAGTGGGAAGTGGGAATAGTTGTCCGAAGCCGGAGGTCGAAAGTCGGTAATCGGAGAAAATTGGTTATTTGCCGGTTTTGGTTTCGTTTTTGGCTTCAGCTTTCACAGGGGCAACAGGGGCTTCTGTGGATAGGCCTTCCAAATCCATGCGGCATTCCCCGCGCAGGATTGCTCCCTCCTCTACCAGCAGTTTTTCAGCCTGAAAATTCCCGTAGAGTTTTCCTTTTGAGGTAAGCTCTAATTTCTCTACCGCTTTTATCTCTCCCTGCACAAAGCCGGCGATAAGGATACTATTGCCCTGGAGATCACCCTCCACCAGGGCGTTTTCTCCGATGACAATGTCACCCCCCGCTTTCACAGAGCCCTTCATTCTACCATCGATGCGAAGGGAGCTGCTTGTCTCTATGGTCCCCTCCCACGTGGCATCACTTCCCACAATGGACCCTGTTTTTTCGCTTCTGACATCTCTTTTCAGTAAGGCCACTCCTTGCCCTCCTTTGCTCCCAGTGTCATTTATTTCAGGACACTCAATGGATCCACCAGAACACCGTGCTTTTCCACCATAAAATGCAGATGAGGCCCTGTGCTCCGGCCGGTACTGCCGGCCAGGGCAATTTTCTGGCCCTTGCTAACCCGCTCCCCTTGCTTCACCAAACTCTTGCTTAAATGACAGTAAGATGTCCTGTAACCGCTAAGTCGGTGAGAGATGACCACAGTGCGGCCATAGCCGGAACGGTAACCTGTAAAGGTGACAACTCCATCCCCTGCTGCGGTGATCGGTGCTCCATAATCGGCAGCGAGATCGAGCCCATCGTGAAACTCGATACGCCCTCCTCCAAAGGGTGATTTGCGGTTGCCAAAGTGTGATGTTATTCTTCCATTGGCAGGCCAGTGATCAGGCAGAGAAGCCAGGTAGGCATAATGTGCATCCACATCGCTTTCCAGGGTCTGTAGTGTCTGGCATACTTCAACAGACTCACGGCATACCTCTGATATGCTCCGGGATACCTCATGGGAAGTCAAAGATTCTTCCTTGGAATCAGATTTCCAAAAATGACGGGGTGTTCGGGTGGAAGTGCCGCTTGCCCTGCTGCTGTAACTGCTGCTGCCTTTCTCTTCTATTTCTATCCCGACCTTCTCCCTGACCCTCTGGTCGAGATCTCGCACTTCTTCCAAATAGGATTTAGCTTCTACAGCCTCCTGCCGGAGAGAAACCAATTCCTCCTGATGCTGCTGATTTACCTGGCGCAGTTTGGCCAGTTCCTCTTGATCAGAGCGCGCCCTCCAGGCAGAATAGTAGCTCCAGGTACAGCCCGTTATAAAGACAAGGATGGTCAAGCAGCTGCAAACAGCTAACCAGAAAGGCATACTGACAGTTTTTGTTTTTGCTCCCTTCGGGGGAACCACCAGAAGGGTTAAGGGGCGAGACAATAAGCGTTTCACTCGCCGGTATATAACCTTGGGCATGTCCTCTGTTCCTTCCGTATAGAAAAACGCTGCCTCTGGAAAATTATTACCTCTTCGTAAGAGGAGTATTGTTTGTCCACTATACCCATTTTTGCATATTCAATAAAGCTTTTGGCAGACATCAAAATATCAAAAAACCGATCATCTTTTGTTCCACAGTGAGGGAACATCATCCAGTCTGCAGTTAAATCTTTTGATTGAGTGCCTTTTTGATAGCGATCTGTTCCTCGTCACTTAAGAGATAAGAAGATTTTCCCCTCACCACGTTTTTAGCATAAATGCGGCACTCATCCCGCCCCACCAGACTGCAGAGGACAACCCCATTTCCCTGTGGGGTAAGCAGTGCCAGGGCAAAACTCAGATCACCGCCCATATCCGGAAAGGCGTTGAACCTGAAGAGCCCTACATTCCTAAGAGACTCTGCTGTTGCTCCCTGTAGTTTTTCACATAGGTCATGCAGTTCTGTCAGATGCCTTTCCACAGCCTGATTGGAGTCCACCGCTTCCTGCAGAATAGCTTCCAGATTCTCGCCGCTGGATCCTTTCATCAAGCGCTTGAAGCGACGCTCCACAAGAAAAAGGCGTATACTCAACAATAAAAACACCAGACACAGAAACACCAGTACTCCGAGTACAATCAAAAGCTCTTGGTTTTCCTGGAACATCACAGTCAGATCCATTGGATTGAGATACCTCTTCTTTGTTTTTTTGAGGCTACAATAATTAATTCAACATAGACATAAATTCAACATAACTTTTTTATTTCCTCTTAAAGATACCAAAATATCCAAAAAGCCTGCTTAATGCCCGCCTGACCAGACGGTCAGCGAATAGGCTGTGGCTTTCTATCTGACTGCAGACACAGCTCTTGCCTTTCCGACCACCTTCCCGACCAGACGGTCGGTGGGCTTCTATTCCTTTTTCGGCTTCTGGTAGATCATGATAAATTCATGGATCTTATTTACGCGGAAAACATAAGGGTAACCAAGGGGGCGCAGGTTGTTGTACTCTTGTCTTCTATCCCAGATAATAATGTCATCCAGGAAAAACCCCAGATGCTGCATCACTGCTGTAAGATCCATGTGCAGTGGGAAAAAGCGCGGCCCTTTTCTGATATCCATAACAATAACAACACAGTATGCACCAGGGAAAAGGCAGCTGTATACCTGCCTGAAAACAGCTGACAGAGAATCCAGGAACTCCTGGTAGTCCTCGATATTGCCAAGATCTGCGGCATCTTCACCATAGTAGCGGAGGGGTTTACCATCTGCGCTCCTGCGCTGACGCAGGATATCCCAGTACGGGGGTGAGGTAATACAGAGCCCTGCACTTTCAGGTGGCAGATACTCCTCCATTGAACGGGCATCTCCCGCTATAAGTCTCGGGTAGGCTGCCCTGTCACCCGGGATTTGGTCAAGGCGCTTTTTTGCCAGCTCAAGAAATTCAGGGGCGATCTCAAACCCCACAGAGGGGATGCCAAAGCGATAAGCGGAACAGAGAGTGCTGCCGCTTCCCAGGAAGGGGTCAAGAACCATCCCCTTCTGTCTGCGGTAGAATACCTCGACCAGGCGGTCGGTAAGAGCCGCAGGGAACATGGCCGGGTGTTTGATGCTGCGCTCCTCTGTATTTTTAGCAAGATCATCCCATACACTGATCGAATAGCGAAGCCATGTTTTTCCGTCAAGATCAGGCAGTGTATTCTTACGGTTTATGTTGTCCGACTTCCCGGTTTTTACATCCTGGGGTGCCACTAAAAAAATCCCCTTTCGGAATATTTTTCTGCTGCTACTTCATTATAGCAAA
>JGI24500J29687_10028767_pt1 | contig 13573 bp, 16 predicted proteins | sample BioPla2RNA1_FD_29687 | JGI IMG/M metagenome (IMG submission 29687) | reverse complement strand
CTTTTTTTATTATTTTTATTAGATTTGATAAATCTTTCTCTTAAGCTGAGACTGAAGATTAAATCCTTTATTATGCAGTTCATCTACCACGATGTCATCTTTATCCTTGATAGAAGGGCTATCGGGGTTTAATTTTATATAATTACTAAGATTTGCTCTCATTATCATTCTCCTTATGGTGGACCCTGCAGGACTTGAACCTGCAACTTCTCCGTTATGAGCGGAACTTTCTGCCAATTGAAATAAAGGTCCATTGGTTGCGGAGGGAGGATTTGAACCTCCGACCCCCAGGCTATGACCCTAGTGAGCTGCCAGACTGCTCTACTCCGCGATATAAATAAGAAAGGTCCCATTAGCGTATCTCCTGTTGGATTATTTAAATGGGGAATTTGTTGGTGGGAAAGGTCACCAAACGCTTCTGTGTAGGTCCTTCAATCATTTATTACTCGCATTATGTCCAAGACCGAAGCTACACAAACTGGCGTCCTGCGAGTATATGTTTATCTGAGAATACTAACAAAGTCTCCTCATCACCATATCCATAGTTAATATACGAAATTAAAGTTCAAACTCAACTTCTTCAATATCGTCTAAGTCGAAAGAGTCATCGTCATCAGCTTTCTCATAGGAGGAGTGATGAGGATCATCTTTCACATAAATGCCATCAGGTTCAAATATCTCACCTGTGATTTGATCACACTTAAACGGGAAGCATAGTCCCCAAGAATTACCTACTTCTAAGCCAATATCCATAGGAACAGGCCAGTTCTTGAATTTAAACCTCTGAGCTTTAATACAATCCGCGATAGCCTCTCGGGCTACGTCTTTATCTACATACGAGTTGATCTCATCGTGGATTGTAGACGCAAACATGACTTTCCTGTTCATTTTAAATGAATCGTCTACAAACTGAAAGTGGTTGGGGTTATAATAGACTTCTCGCCCTGGGATAGGAGATACTCCCATTTCCACATATTTGGGATTGTTATAAACCATGTCCCAATAACGACATAAAGCTAACTTGGTGCAGTCAGCGCCTACAGATTGAACTGAAGTGTTTACGACAGTTCTATACCCAAAAGCTCTTTGACGAGGATCTGCTGATTGAAGGTAATAGCGAACACGACGAGGACGTCCAAAATAGTTGTAGACGGTACCGTCCTTTTTAGCTTTCTTTGTTATAGCCTCAACCCATGTAAATACTTGTCTATGGGCTGTTTTATATAGATTTACCCATTTCTCCGCAGTTTCAAACGGGATTTTGTATCTATCAGCAACAGAGTAAGTTGACATACCATAAAGTAAGCCAAAGTTAAAAGTTTTTGCTACACCACGCTTCTCTTTATCATATGATTCTTCACCAAACATTTGAATAGCTGTATCCTTGTGAACATCACCACCAGACAGAAAAGAGTTGATGAAGGAGTTGTCTAAAGTTAAATTGGCGGGAATGACTATCTCCTGAGCATGATAGTCTATAGATACCCAATATCGACCCTCACCGGCTAAGAACGCTGCACGAACATTATAGTGAGGATCTTTTCCTTCACACCATCGCTCTTCATCCCCTAAACCAAAGGGTTCTAAAGAGAATTCCCATCCTAAAACGGTGAAAGCGGGATTGGATTCGGGAATAGCTTTCCGGTAGTACCACATTTTAGTGCGTGGTTTTGGTATCGATTGTAGGTTAATAGGGGCGAAATAGGGGTTTCCCCTGTCTGTTCCACAAGCTAAACGACCCGTAGGAACTACACCCACTTTGTAAGAGAACCTTAATTTTCCAGTTGGTGATCTTTGTGCTGCCTCAATGAGAGTTCTCAGATAGGACGATTCTAACTTGACTAGTTTTGAGTAGTTAGCCATGTCTATTATAACTTGAGGTGGTTTCTCATTAGCCTTTTTGTATCTGTCTATTACGGAGGCAAAGGCCTTAGCAGAAACCTGCATATTCCCTGTTTTAGTAAGAGCTCCAGTAGAAATGCCTAAGGAAGAGAGAGCGTCTGACTTCTGCTTATTAGAATTTAATTCAAATGAATAACCCACAGTAGAGAATATTCGACGAGACACTTCGTCAATCTCTTTGTTTACCTTTTCACGAGTTTCTCTGAGGATATCTACATCCACATAAAGAGCCATGTCCTCCATTTTTAAAAGTGGATAAAGAACATTATTCTCTATCTTCGCTGAAAGGCGACCTTCTTTATAATAAACTAAAGTCTTTCTAGCTAAGTTGAATGTACCCAAAGCATCGGTTGCCGCATAGAAGGTGGCTGCTTCGGGTTCAACAAAATAGAAATTGGGATTATCCCCTAATGTTTGCTCAAAGGTTGAAACTTCCCACCCTAAGAAGTGATTAGATGCCCATTTTAAACCACTTTTCTTAAAGTTAGTATCAGCAAGGATGACTGCAAGATTAACATCATAGTAGACTACTTTGGACATATCATAGCCCGCATATTCCATCCAACGCATATCAAATCTTGCATTATAAAGAAATAACATTTTAAGAGAAAGCATGCGTTCATAAATGAGAGACACTGCTTCCGTTCCCAAGCCACCTGTAAAATGACGTACTGGAACATAGAAGGCTTCTACCCCATCATAGCAAAAAGAAAACCCGACTATATGAGAGGTAAGAGGTTCTGGATCTAAACTATTAGTTTCTAAGTCAAATGACATATAATGGAATCTCTCAGAAAGAACCTTTTTAAGTTCGTCAAGAGAATTGATTAGAGTAAACTTATAGTTATTTGGGAACCCCTCATCTTTCTTTGCTTCAGGTATATAATGAATATAAGACGACTTATTTTTAGACATAATTATATTAACCTTTCTCTTTGTCTTGGGTCAGATTAATAACCCTATCTTTATATTAAAAATACGACTACTCAGAATCGCCTGAAATTGTGGAAAGTAGAATTGATTCTAGAACATCATCATAAGTCATAAGACCTTGTTTAAACGGTGTTAAAGAATCTAAAAATCTCTTTACTACATCCGACATCACAATCTCACCAGAATCCATTCTATCCATATAGTCTGTCTTTTCTTGATCAGACAGTCTATTCCAAATCTTATTAAAGACTTGCTGGATAGAGAAATTAGTGAAATGAGTAAAGACATCAGAGGATCTGTAGGACTTTTGTTCGGTAAAACAAAAGAGAGTTATACCTCTCTCATCATCGTAAAGCTTCGCGGCTGGAGTATTAGTGTTGTCATGAAACGGGCAAAAACAAGAAGACCCTACATAAAAGGGTCTCCCCAAAACTCGTTGGAGAAGTTTGTCCATTGGAACTTCTCTATCTATCACCGCTTTCATGAACCTCACATTCATAATAAAATTAGTCCTCAAATGATTTCAAATACTCAGCGAGCCACTCAGGATCCGTGTAAGAAGAACCCGTATTTGGTTTATAAGTAGGTACAACTGGTTTGGGCTGTCTCACTGGACGACCTAAATAAGTCTTATAGAAGACAGGATGTGAGAAATGACAGCCCTCATAGGTATGCCAGTTTCCTGTCATAAGAACGTCACCATTTTTAGTCATGAAGATTAAACGAGATCCAATAGATAGTTCGGATAATTCTTGGACTAAAGTCTTGTCATCAAAGAATCTAAGATTATTGTCAATTATAGGATTAGCAAAGCGCCGAATAAATTCCATGGTATCGTTATGATCATTAATCGCCAGATTAGCACACTCATAAAGTATACCATTATGAGCCATGGCAATATCACATTCTGAAGAAAGCTGTTTCATCTCATCATAGGATGAACAGATAGGGTATGGATGTGTCAACTCTGGGGTTATGCCACCCTGAGTGCTGATTCTAAAATGAAAAACAACAGGAGTTTGCTTAGAAGAACCTCCTAACTCTTGAACTGTATCTCTAACAGATTCCATTAGTTCATGAAAGGACATAAATCCCTTTTTGATTATGACTTTATCGTCTTTGGGATACATATATCCTGCACCATGCGGATTAGTTTTAAAGCAGTAGTTTAATACATTTGCTCTAATGACTTTTCCAATAGGTTTATATAAAATAACACACATATAATTACCTCCATTATAATATACGATAAATGACTTATACAGTCACCTTAGCTTTTTGACGATATTTGAGTACTAAGAATAAAGTTAATGAATTTAGAATGAAGTTACAGGAAGCCGAGAATAAGAATACAATAGTCGTCATTTCATTTAGAACGATTATCTTAAGCGCATAGGCGATAATACAACAGATACAAGAAAAGATATTGCAGGCCCAAAAGGGAATGGAAATGGCTCTCGATTCTTTTAGACGAATGAGGCGAACAATCTGCGGTATACGACATACTAAGCAACAAATGGCATCTATTAATGATAAAGAAAGAATAATAATTTCTACAATACTCATAATAACCTCAATTTAAAACGTTTTGATTATATTTACTGAGAACCATATCCCATGATCTAAGGATATTCAGTGCTGTTGCCTCTATTCCTAGATAATGTTCCCCTAAGAACCTTCCCACACTCTGTGCAAAATCATTATAGCTATAGTTAGGGGATTTATGAAACTCAGTTTCTTGACAAAAAGCCGAAGCTAGATAGGAAAACAAGAGATTCTGGACATGAAACACATCTTTTTCAAATCCATTTATCACAATAGTTTTCCTGGAAAAGAAATAACCCTCTTCCCCTTCAGCTTCTGGATAATTAAGAATTTTAATTTCCCATAAGGAATTGTTTATCTTCAACGGGAAAACAAAATGTACTGGTCCACTTAACCTGCTCTGATTCATAAACCCCTCCTTATTCTATAGCAATGAGTTGGGAACTGAGGTTTCCCAACTATCATAAATAAAGCCGTCACTTCTAAGAATTTTATATCTACCCTTGGCATTCTGACAAGTCAAATCTATTCTAATAGAGCACTCTGGATATTTGGCTATAAGTTTATTTACCTCTCTAACCAATTTTCTGGTAGAGATCTTGTTCCTGCGAATCCACGTATTTGCTCCACTATCTTCTGTCTTATGGAGTTGCTTGAAGGTAGCCTGATAGACACCACTAAGATCCAATTTCTTGAAGTCCAATCCTTTATGAGCCATGAAAACGGCTCTATACTTAGGGTAGCCCTTACTCTTTAATTTGATAAAGTCAGCAGAAGAACTAAGACTATAACTCATTAGAACACCATCAATAAAGAAATTTATGTTCCTTGTAGAGACTTCAACCTGCTCAATAAACTGAATTCTTTTCAAAGCCTTCTCTATAAGAGGCTGATGTTGTGATGGATCATTCTCTCCTGTAAAGATAATGTGATGATAGTCATCTTGAACACTCTCCAATTTTGCTAACATTTTGGGAATATCTATATTAAAACGAGACCCGTGACGATGATTCCTTGCAACGCAATAAGGACAGTTGAAGATACAGGGTTCCGAGTAAGGGAGACTAAACTGAAGATTTAACTTCCTTTTCACATTTAGATTGATATAATCACTTACACGAGCCCTCATAATAGACTTCCTCCTTCATCACCAAATAAATCATCTACATCAAACTCTGAAGAGAAGATATCTGTTAATGAGTCTACTGATAAAGAATCATTGAAACCTTCTCCTACATCGCCAAAGGTATAGCACACAGGGTCAACAAAGATAACTACAGGGTCCATTACCGTCATACCTGTTCTATTTTTAAGACATTGGACCTTGGCCTCTTTGGACTCCTTCATATTCTCATCAGTAAAGATCGAAAAGACCCGCCATGCTGCTCGTTCTAACTCGTTTGCTTCGGAAATGGCTCGTAAATCATAACGACCTTCATTCTTTACTGCCCGTTTCCAACCTTCACGGTTTGCTTGAGAAAGGAGCATAATCGCTATAGGTCTACCCGTTCCTAGAAAGTCAATACATTGTTGTCTGAAGAAAGATACCCACGCATTGATAACAGAGCCTTCAAAGCCTAAGTCTTTTTCATTAAACTTAAGAAGTCCTACATGGTCAACAACTATGCAATCTATCCCCTTACCTGTTTGAGAGATGGCTAGATCCTCCATTTCTCTAAATCTTTTTTCAAACCCTAAATAGGTTATGGTATCAAAATCAGTTTCATCAAGGATGTAAAGCCTGCCCTTTTTATTATTGTTAAAATCAGGAATGACATCATCATAAAGAAATGCCTTCTCCTTTTCAGTTAACTGTCCATTCCGCATTTTATCATGTGGAAGATAGGTGAACTTTGAAGAATGCATATCAAAGGAGTGTCTGGAATAAATATTCCAAGTCAGATCCCGTTTTACTACTTCCAAGGAGATATAAACTACATTGAAGCCTCGTTTAAAGGAGTTGGAGTAAGCAAAATTAACTGCAGAAAGAGTTTTATAGTGACCTGTATAGGCAAAGACTACGTTGACAGATCCTGGTTGAATACCGCCAATGGCTTTGTCGATAATGTCTACTCCAAACTTCATCCCTTCACCTTGTAGAAGGAGGGCCTCATAGAGATCAGGAGCATTCTCTAAGGGGTCATAGTAGGCTTCAGTTTTAGTGGTAATAGCACCAGCAACTGTATTTGACAATTTCTTATAAAGAGTTTCAGTTAGTCCTTTAGTTGTAATCTCATTTGCGATAGACATAAGATCACGAGACATTTCTATATTCCGTCTCTCATTTGCTAATAAGGCAATAGAAGAAAGGATGGAGTCCTCTGAAAGAAGAGAAAAGGAACCTGAGAAAACTGTACCTGAATACTTTTGTAAGAACTGCTGAACAGTGGGGCAAGTACCCGCAGAAACACAAATATCTATTTCTTTGAGTAAGGCCTTTTCCTCTGGATACAGAGAAACTCTAGAAAGCTGAGAAATAGACTGCTTGATAGTTTTTGGATCTTTAATTTCTAAAATTGATCGTACGATATTCTCAAACATATTAAAAATACACCTTTCTAAAGAATGTCATCTGAGGCTCCTACTGGACCTTTTCCTAAGACTCGAGAAACTACGGTAAAACCAGAGTTAGTAAAGAACTGAACTAAACCTGGAAACTTAAGATTGCAAATATCTAATGATGGTACTTTACAGTAAAGCCAGACCGTTTTACCTTCCATTACAAGATTGTTGATTACTTGGACAATGACGTCGACTTGACGTTTATTTTCAAACTCACCATAGCCAAGATAAAGACATAAGACATCACAGGAAATATCCATTACTGACTTAAAATCTTCATGATTGCCCAGGTAGATATCCAATAGAGTATAAGCAGAAAGGAAACGGAAGTTAACAAACCCCTTCCTCATGAAGAGATAAAGAAAGGACTGTCTCATCCAATCATTGTTGTTGATTATCAGGATGGGCTTGTCCAATGGTATGGTTGAAAGATTCTTAGTTAAGAAGCTCCTGCATCTAGATTCCATCTCTGCTGGATAAAAGGCTTTGTAGTGTGCCCTAAACCTTGCTATTCTAAACTTTTCACTAAACCTAAATTTCATCTTGATCTCCTAAGTTAAATACTAATAAGCCATCATTGTAATAACCATAATACCTTTTAGATACTATCCCTGGGGGAAGAAGTTTGGATATCCGAGAGATGACCTCTCGATTACGAGTCCCTCGGTGATTGTTGTTATTGACGACTTTTACACCCGAACTAACAGTAGACTTAAAAATAAGAACTGTTGAACTATCCGGCTTTACTATAACACTGATATAGTCAGGATCTGAAAGTAAAAAGAAGGCTGTTTTTGATAAACGCAACTCATAGTTCTTTGTATTGATTGTGAAGAATGTAGTCGGATTAGTTGTATTTTTAAACATAATAGTCTCCTTTAGGAGTGTCACCGAATTTAGCTCTCCACATCTTGACAGTGTTGACTTGAGGATTCTCTTTCTTTAAGGAAGCACATTCATTTAAAGCCTCGACTATATTAATCGAAGGGAGTTTGGTGTGTAACTGTTTGTGGCATTTGTCGCAGACCCTCATAAGATTAGAAGGATCATTATTAAAGACGTTAACGTCAATATGATGAACATGGGTGGCTTTCTTTCCACAAACTGCACAAATCTTGTCTGGATAGAAAATAGCAGCTATCTCTTGAGCAACTCCATAAGAACGAGCTACTAGTCGAGCTTCTTTCTCTACCTTAGTGTATTTCTTACGTCGTTTCTTACATTCTTTGTAGTGACGATTCCTGCATTCGGGGGTGCAATAGGCTTGTTTGCGAGACGTGGTAGTGAAAGTCTTACGACATCTTGGGTCTCTGCACACTTTAGTGAAAATTGTACTCATTTAAAGTCCTCCTATTTAATATACGAGTAAATGTCATAGATTAATCTTTAAAAGGGTTTGAGTTAATAATTTTAGATAAAGGCCTGTCATTATCAACGGCTTCAATTACCCTGCTAATAAGAGGTCCTATTGATATGGTCATTATTTTCCCTGAACTAATGGCATTTCTATGAGTATCAGACACAATAACACCATCAATAGCATCGCAGTCGTTAAGCCTGCTTATGGCAGAGCCAGAGAACACTCCATGAGTGGCTAAAACAACTACAGAAGTTACTCCTTGAGAAACTAATAGTCTGGCCGCCTTGACAATAGTACCTCCCGTGTCAATCATGTCATCAACTATAACGCAAGATTTACCTTTGACATCTCCAATGACGCGCATAGAATGAACTTCGTTGGGGTTGACACGTCGTTTATCAATTACTGCTAACTCAGCTTTAATTAATTCCGCATAAGTGGTTGCACGGGCTACCCCGCCATGGTCCGGAGACACAACAACCTGCGCTCGAGGAGGGTCTAGTCGGAGAATCTCGTACACATATTCTATATTATCTACAGGGATATTGTAGAAGCCTACTATTTGCATAGCATGAAGATCCACTGTGATAACACGAGTAACACCAACACTTTGAAGAGTATCAGCCAATACTTTAGCTGAGATAGGATGACGCGGTTTTGCCTTCCTATCTTGGCGGGAATAGGGAAGGTATGGGGAGACCAAGACAATCTCCTTAGCAGAAGCCCTACGAAGTGCATCACAGACTATAAAGAGATTAAAAATCTCTGATGGAGTGTCTAAGGATTTTAGAATAAACACTCGTTGACCTCTAACCGAAGTTAGGATGTCTATGCAATACTCGCCGTCTGCAAAGAAGTTTTCCTCAAATAAAATTGTAGGTATGTCAGACTTAACGACCACCTTACTAGACCATTCTGTTTTTGCTAAATCTAAAATTAATGACATAATAAATACCTCGCTGTTAAAAAGATACGAAATAGAAAAGAGCTAGACTGGTAAGATCTAGCTCTTTTGGAAAGGAGAAAACAAACATGGACAGGAAACCATGTAAGTCAACCAATTTAAATTAAAATAGTAAGAAATCCGCTATTCTGTATAAGCGATCATCAAGGTCTGCGCCGAATGAAGTTGGTTGTCCTTCTAGGTCAACGATAACAAAGGGATTATTATATGTTTCCATGCCACATTGTTCACCCGGGCAAACAAACCCATAATCTTCATCAACACTATAAACAACATGCTTACCTAATTTAGTTTCACAAAGCGCAGCGCGGATATGTCCACCGCCTAAAGCCTCTACCTGCTCTTCACAATTGGAAAGAAGAACTACAAGATCCTCCTTCTTATAATCCCAAGGAGTATCTCGTAAGACTGCACCATCCCCAACAGGTCCCGGAGGGGTCACATCAGAAGGCTGGGTTGTCTCGTTCACAGGATCTTCTTTTGAAGGGGAGTCCTCAGAAGGGTCCTCATTGAGAATCTCTTTAACTGGTTCAATAGATTCATTTATGAACAGAATTTTAGTACCTTCGTCAAGATAGACCGCATAGGGGATTTTACCATCGTTGTTGACTTTGTAAGACTCTACAACTTGACCTGATCTTGTTTTAAGACCTGGCTTAACAACAAACTTTTGACTTTGATTTGCTGAGGTGATAGCCGATAAGAAGGCTTCGTTTAGAGTAACGGGGTTAGATTCGTACAGAGATTTGCCTTCTCGTAGATCAACTTCCTTAATGAGATCTGTTTCTGACAGACAGTAATTGTCAGGAATGGCTTCTACTAAGAAGAAAGTTCGTGTATAATAGGAACCACGAGTCTCAACTATGCGAAGACCCTTAGAAAGATGTCTAACGGCATCACAAAGTTTTGTTAAACGCTTCTTGAACCATTGTTTAGTAATGGTGGAATCTAAAAGACCTTCTTTATCTATTCGAACTGCGATAAAGTTCTCTTTTTCAGACATCATAACCGTGAGATGTTCTCTTAGCGTCTTTTTAAGATATTTATCAAGTCTTTCTTTAAAGGAAGAAACTATAGGTTTGAATTCATCAGTAATAGTAAACTCATTTAACCAGGATTCACCTGATTTGGGGGTATACTTGATGACCGACTCAAAGCCAAAATCCGTAGTAGTTGAATCAGTTTCAAGATTCTTAATTTCGGCGTCAACAGGTTCATCAGGTTCTGGATCGCCGTCCTCTGGAGGAGTGTCTTCTGGTGTAGAAGGTTCGTCAGGGTGTTCATCAACCGTTGGAACACCATCCGGGGGAAAAAATGCATTACCTGTTACATAAAATTCACCAAGGTCCTTATTGAAGGTGTCTGGATCTTCAAACACTAGAGCTTCTGAACAGATAAGGTTAAGGGAAATATCTGAATTGAGTTCCTCATAATTGAGGTCATCAACTTCTTGATACGCGGCCACAGATTCCCATGTAGTTGGGATGGCTAAGAAGGCGCCGTCATCTTGACCATCTAAAATGGCAACTAAAAAGCGACAATAGACTTTTTCTCTTTCATCCACGGGTAAGTAGACTTCGTTTACATGGAAGGCTTGACCCCCGAAGGTTTCTACCCCGCCTAATTCGTCGACCAGTTTAAGGATAAGGTCTTTGTCAAGTGGGTTATTTTTACTCGTGATATAAGTGTAAACATCCTTGATTGTTCTGAATTCATCTTCAGGTTCGTCATGAGGTGGAACATCGTCCGAATCTGCTGGCGGTTCTGGATCATTCCCCATGTCCTCAGTAACTACACGCTTTTCAGCGTTCTTGATGTCGTTGAGAACTTTTAAAGCCATGTCAACTTGATTGTGCGCTAAAGCATCTGTTAACCATGCAAGGAAAAGCTCGTCAGCAAAAGTGGGGTAGTATTCTCTTGATTCATCCTCATAGACAAAACAAAGACCGCGAGTTTCGTCAAGCTCGACGGCTACTAAATTTTTCTCATTAAAAACTAGCTCAAGTTCTAATTTTTTCATAATCGTGTCTCCTTTTAAATTATGTTCTATAAAATATAGAATAAGGAGACAAAAAGAAAAGACCCTCGAAGGGTCTTATTTCCATAAATACTTATTCTTCATCTCTCGAGAAGTTTTTGTATCGATCTCAAGTACTTCCGTGGGAAGATTGGTTTCACGACGAAGTACTGAGTCAATTAGAGTGGAGTGTTTCATAATGAGTTCCTTTTTATAGGTATCAATAGTGCCTTTATATTCCAGGAAATAAACGGACATGGTGTCATAAGTTGAATCCATTCTTGCTACCCGACCTACCATTTGGATTACATCATTTACTGCGAAAGGGGTATCGTAAAAGCATACGTTATTCGCTTTCTGTAAATTGATAGACTCACAGCCTGCTGACGAAACAATAACTATAGAACGGGGAATTAATTGATCCTCCACTTTGGCTCTCTCTTTGGGAGGCTGTTTGCCCGTTATTTTAAAGATTTTGCTTATGTTCATTTTATGCTGAAGAGTAGATAGCACATATTCAAGACGATCAATAGTATCATAGTAGTCACAGTAGATTAAGAGAGACTCGTTGATTTTGGTTTTCTCCATGATAAGTTTACAGAGTTCCTTCTCTTTATTAGAGAAAGTAGTGCCACCAAGCTGTGGATGACAGTTGTCTAGAACTCGTTGGAGATCATGAAGACGTGCCCCATGCCCACGAATAGTAGTTATCTTATTGCCGTCGGAATCTGTCATCTCATAAGAGAGTCCTCTTGCTGCTTCTTTATAAAGGGACATAACAAGAGGTTCTGTTTCTACAGAACGATAGAAGAATTGAAGATTATAGTCCCTTTTACGTATGATTATATAGTTTCGAGCAAAAGCCTTAAGCTCGGCTAAGTTGCGATAACCAACAACTTCAGGTATCTTAACAAGACGACCTCTGCGTGTCATTTTACGATATTCAATGATTTGATATCTATTTTTAAACCATTCAATAGAGTTTAGACAGCCAGGATTAAGTAGATCCATCATCCAATAGAATCCCTCGAGGGAGTTGCCTAAGGGAGTTGCTGTCATAAACCAACGTATTTGCCCTAAAGACAGAACAAGTCTAGCTGACTTGTAGAGTTGTGACTCTGGGTTTTGTAAATAGTGAGATTCGTCTACAAGAAAAAAGACCTGACCACTCCCCTTAATAGAGAGAATAGTGTCGAAGTATTTGTGTAGAGAAGAGTAGTTGAAGATATGGAATCTGGATTTAGGGTCAACACTAGCTTTTGATGCAGTATAGAGTGAGAACCGCTCAAAGAGTTTGGTATTAAGCTCACGCTTAAAAGCCTTATTAGCTTTCGCCGGACAAAGAATTATGCATTGATACTCGGGATGCCGAGTCATAAAGTGAACAGCTAAAGTGAGGGTCGCATAGGTCTTACCCAGTCCTGTTGCTGATGCATTAATAGCCCTTGGGCGCTTGCTTAAGAATTCAATAACTTCATTCTGAACTGGTTCCAGTGGAATATTTTTATTAATGGTATAATCTTTCATAATTAAAATACGAGTGTAAAGGAAGGAGTTAGCGATACCGGGTGAAATTTAATTCGCCATTACATTTAGAACAAAGATAGTCCTTACCTTCTGTTTTGTAGATTTTGGTGCGTTTATAGATTGGATAATGATAGTCACATTTAGAACAGTAGAGGTCGGCTACAGGATTGTGCCCATTAGAGATATTGTAGAAAGCTTCATCCTCATCTCCACCTATTCTGGTTATATTTGTATTACATACCTTAGACATGTGATAGGCTATATTCTGCCACTCATATCCATGATTTGAACGAGAGGAATCATATGCATGGCAAAGTTCGTGGCATAAGGTGTTCCATATTGAATTAAGACCTGAGTAAAGAACATGATAAAGAGAGATCTGAATAAGACAATGATCTCTTTTACAGACGCATCTGCCTAAAAGAGAACGAACCTTCCAAGTAAGATCCCATTTAATAACGACTGATGAGTCTGGAAACTCTGATTTAAATAAAGTCTCTGCTTTATGGCAGAGACTTTGAACTTCTTTCATACGCATAATAGAGAGCCTCCTATTAACATATACGAATTGGAAAGGTTATCTAACCGTTGAATAAGATTTCATCATCGGAGATGGAGAAGAATTCTTTAAGTTCAACATTATTAAGGAGAACCCTTAATTCCTTTCGATTAGGCTGCTTGAGCCACATTAAGAGACGTTCTTTATTGAGATCTTGAGGTGAACATAATTCTCTTCACCGTATTTTAGGGAATCTAATAAAAT
>JGI24500J29687_10004155_pt1 | contig 13616 bp, 13 predicted proteins | sample BioPla2RNA1_FD_29687 | JGI IMG/M metagenome (IMG submission 29687) | reverse complement strand
GGTAAGGGCAATGGCAAGCCCGATTCCGCCCCCCCAGGCCAGCCAGGACTTCCAGCGGGAGAGCCCAAGAACCTCATGGATGGTGCGGCCAGACCTTTGGATCAACCAAACGGCTGGCACTATCCAAATCAGGATCTTAGCTGCCGTCCAGTACAAGAAGCTTCCTGCACCGACTGCCAGCCAAGTGATACTCTCCTCCAAACGAACCTTGAGCAGCCAGGCCCCGAGCCAGGCTGCAATCAGGGCCGTAAAGGTCAGATAGGTGGTTTTGATAATGCGCGATGAGGCAGATGGTGCTGTCATGGTCAACCCCCTTCTCTCTGAAGTGAACGTCCATAGGTTTCGCTGCACACTTGGCACTTCTGGCGGATCTAGAAAAGGCGGCCACCCTTGTGGGAAGCCGCCGCATTGTTCTTTGGCTTAGAGGCCAAGCACATTGTGGATGTAGTTCCGGGAATCCATGGCTGCTTTGTAGTTGCAGACCGGCGGGTTGTCCAGTTCTACACACAGAACACCGTCATAACCGTGTTTCTTCAACACCTTGTAGATCCCCTTGAAATCAACGGTACCGTATCCCAAGGGGCGGAAGCTGGCCATGGGCCATGCTGCATGCTCTTCTTGATCTGGATCGACGTCCTTGAGGTGGACATAAACGATGCGATCCGCATATTTCTCAAAAGCCTGCACACAGTCCATGCCCGCTAAAGTCGTGTGGGCAGTATCTAGACAAAGCCCCACCAGCTCAGGATCTGTGTTGGCCACGAAAAGATCGATTTCCTCTTCTTTGTAGATGGCTGTGTTAGCGTGGGGATGGAAACATGCCACCAAGCCGTTATCCCGGCACAGTTTGCCGATCCTGTTGGAAAGTTCGGCATAGGCGAGAATCGTCTTTTCATCCAACGGCCGATCGTAGGGCTTGTCACGCCACATCACAGCCTGCAGGTTCATGTATGTGGCTCCGATCTTCTTCATAAAGTCCACATACTCAACGGCCTTAGCGTAGTCTGCTTCTGGATCGTCGGAATAGTGGTGGTAGAGGTTGGCCATCTCCAAATTGTACTTGTCCAAGAGCTCCTTCACAGCATTGGCGTCATTATCGAAGTACTTGGTGATAAAGGCGAAGTTCTCCACCGCTTCATAGCCTAGGTCCGATACTTCCTTGAGAAACTGCTCAAATTCATACTTGTGATTATCCTCATGGTGGATCAACCAGGTCCAGCCAGTGTAAGCTACCTTCATTTCTATACCTCCCTGTGTTTTTGAGTAAGTGCCTAACCCTCGAAGATGCCTAGAACTTTGGGTTTCTCCATGGGCGCCTGCCTGGTGAACGGCGACTGAATAACCTCTCGAGCCTGCTTGTCACTGCTCCTCTGGAAAGCAGTCATCACATCGAGCACATGGAAGGTCTGCTCCATGTTCGCCCGAATAGGCCGATTGTTCTTCAGGGCCACAGCCATATCAGCCAAGCCCAATCCCCTGGAGTTTTCCTTGTAGTCAAAGACCAGCGGCATTTCTCTGTACTCGCCTGACTCTGGGCGGAGCAGGTAGATGCTGTTGCCAAAGAAGTTGGGGTCGGGAACGATGAGCGTTCCTTCCGTACCGTAGATCTCAAAGTGGGCCTGCTCGTCATAAACCACATCAAAGGTGGTGAATAGGTTCCCCACCACTCCGTTGTCGAACTCCATAATGCCAGTTATGTAAGTAGGCACGTCCACGTCCACCACCTTGCCAGCCAGGGGCTGACTGGTAATGACGCGCTGTTTGAACGAAGTACGAGCCACACTGGTCACACTGGCTACCCTGCCCAAAAGGTTGATCAGTGCTGTGACGTAATAGGGGCCCATATCCATCAAGGGGCCGCCGCCGTACTTGTAATAGAACTCTGGATCGGGATGCCAGCTCTCATGGCCGCGGCAGATCATGGAAGCGTTAAAGCCTAGGGGCTGCCCAATGAATCCATCATCGATTAGCTTGCGGCAGGTCTGAATAGACGCTCCCAAAAAGGTGTCAGGGGCTCCTCCAATGCTCAAACCCTTTTCTTTGGCTAAAGCAACGAGCTGTTCGCCTTCTTCCTTCGAGGCGCCCAGGGGCTTTTCTGAATAGACATGTTTCCCCGCTTCCAGGGCTGCCTTGGTTACTTCAAAATGCTCATAAGGACGAGTCAGATTGAGGATAATCTCCACTTCATCATCGGCAAAGGCGTCATACATCGTCTCGTAGATCTTCGGAATACTGTACTTCTCCTGCGCCCTTTCCGCTTTTTCCCGGACCAGGTCGCAGACGCCGATTACTTCAATCTGCTTAAAGAGCTTGGTCAAGTTCTCCAGGTAAATACCGCTGATATCACCTACACCAATAAAGGCAACCTTTGTGGTCTCCATACTTCTTCCTCCTCCATCCTTGATGTTATGCTAAACCCTAAATCGAACAGGAAATGCCGTGCCCTTGCTCCGCTGAGGCAAATGCCGCCTCAATCACTTTCATCACCCGCAGAGCTTCACTGGGCTGCACATAGAGGGCAGCCTCACCGCGGATGGCGTCGATCAAGTTGTGGTAGAAAATGTCCGCGGAAGACCAGCGGTGATACTCGTTACCCCTGGCATCCAAAATATGGGGCAGCGGTTTCTCCACAGTGGTGTTCACAGGGCGGGGCGCCATGGTCCGGGTTGGCCCGGCGGATGTGTAGACAATGTCGCTTTCCCACTTCAGTGCGCTCTTGTCCGCTAGCTGAACGATCTTGCCGTCACAATTCCAATTGTTAATGACAAAGGTGCCGTCTTTTCCCGAAACATGCCACCTAGGCGCAGTGATAAAACAGTTGGTGGCCACCTCCAGGAGCATGGACGTGCCCCCTTCAAAGGTGAGCAGCACCTTCACATTGTCATCTACTTCCTGAGAGTGAATGTTGAACAGGTGAGCTGTAACTGAGGTCACCTTCTCCGGGATGAGCTGCAGAGCTTGGTCGATGAGGTGCACTCCCCAATCGTAGAGCATGCCGCCGCCGTTGATTTTGTAATCCCGCCAGCCGTGCAGAAACACACTTGACCCATTGACCCTGCTTTCAATGAAGTAAGGCTTGCCCACGGTGTCCTGCTCCAAAATGGTCTTTACGATTTGGAAGTCCTTGTCCCACCTGCGATTTTGGTGGATGGTGAACAGCCCAGGCGCGGTCTCGTTCACTTCCATGATCTCCACCAAATCCTCAGACTTAAGCACCACAGGCTTCTCACAAACCACGTGCTTGCCCCGGTGCAGCCCTTCGATAATGTAATCCTTGTGGGAGTCGTTAGGAGTAGCAATGATCACCAGGTCCAGATCAGCATCACCGAACAGGTCATGGGCAGACTCATAGACCTTCAGGCCCTTAGCCCGGGCTTCCTCGTTGGCTTCCTCCCGCACATCATAGATGCCTGTAACTGTAATTCCCTTTACTTGTGTGGATATCGCGTCATGGTGCCATTTTCCCATGCCACCATACCCAATAATGGCTGCTTGCAGCATATCCTGTTCCTCCTACTAGTCGTGTTCTACCAGATTGTGTACCCTCCATCAAGCACCAATACCTGCCCCGTCATAAAGCTGGAAGCGTCAGAAGCTAAGTACACAGCAGTGGGCCCCAGCTCAGACGGCTGGGCAAAGCGGCCCATGGGCGTTTGGTCTAGGGCATCTGTTCCCTGCTGCGTCTTCATCCACTCTTCGTTCAAAGGTGTGAGGAAGTACCCAGGGGCAATGGCGTTCACACGAATGCCATGGGGAGCCCACTCCGCGGCAAAGGCCTTAGTCAAACCGTTCACGCCGGCCTTGGAGGAGCAGTATACCCCCACGGGACGCCTTCTGTTGATGATCAGGGAAGACATGGAAGAGATATTGATCAGGGATCCTGGGATGCCCAGGGCCAGCATAGCCTTTCCTGCAGCCTGGCACACATTGAACGTGCCCTTCAGATTGGTGTCCATGATGGTGTCGTAGTCCTCTTCGGTGATCTCCGCCATGGAATAGCGCCGGTTTAGCCCTGCGCTGTTCACCACGACATCGATTCTCCCATGCCGCTCCACCACATACTCCATCAAGCGGTCCACGCTGCTGCGTTGGGCTACATCCACACGGAAGGCTTCAGCGGCAAATCCCTCTTGCCTGAACTCAGCGGCTGTGGCGGCAGCTTTCTCCTCGTTGATGTCCGCAATCACAATAGCCGCCCCAGCTTCCGCCAGGCCCTCAGCCATAGCCCGTCCCAGACCTTGGGCGCCTCCCGTTACAATGGCAACCCTACCAGACAGATCAAAAGCCTTGATCAACTGGCTTCCCTCCTTCCCAAGAGGAAGCGAGCCCGTTGACAAATGGCTTCTTTAGTCAGGCCATAGTAGACCAACAGCTCTTCGTGACTCTGGGCTGACTGCCCAAAGACGTCTTCAGCACCCATCACATAAGTAGGCCTGGGTGACAGGGCTAGTGCCTCTAAGACGGCACTGCCTAAGCCGCCGATCACGCTGTGTTCTTCTACAGTGATTACACCCTGCACATCTTCCGCCCAGCGCTGGATAGCTTCTTTAGACAGGGGCTTCACACAGGATACATTTACCACCCTTAGCGAAATTCCTTCTTTCGCTAAGATTTCCCGAGCTTGAAGTGCTTCTGTGGTCATCAGCCCATTGGCAAACACGGTAAGATCTCTGCCATCGGCCATGAGTGCAGGCTCGAAAAGGCTGCTCCCGGGGATCGCCTTGGTTAAATATTCCATTGGCGAGCGGCTGATGCGGATATACACCGGGCCTTGGATTTCCAGAGCAAGATCCACAGCCTCCGCCACCTCTGCGGCATCCATGGGCACCAGTACTGTCATATTGGGCAGAGCTCTCATAACGGCCACATCTTCTAAAGCTTGATGGGTTGCGCCATCGCCGAAATCGGAAAAGCCGCAGCTGGATCCGATCAGCTTAACATTAGCCTTAGCCAAGGCGACACTCTGGCGCACCTGTTCAAAGGCGCGCCCGGTTAGAAACATGGAGAAAGAATGGACGAAGGGAATCTTACCGCTTAGGGCAAGTCCAGCGGCAACTGCCACCATGTTCTGTTCCGCGATCCCCATTTCGAAGAACCGTTCTGGGTATTCTTCCCTCAACAGGCAGGACATGGTTGAGCCGCTTAAGTCAGCATCGAGGGCCACTATCCGCTCATCTGCCGCTGCAGTTTTCACGAGATGCCTGCCATAGGCTTCCCGTGGACAGGCTAATTTTGTCATCGCTCACACCTCATTATGTGCAATCTCTCTCAAGGCTTGTTGGTACTGCTCCCGTGTTAACGCTCCATTGTGGAAGCTAGCCACATTCTCCGCGAAGGACACGCCTTTGCCTTTCACCGTATGGGCGACAATGGCCACTGGCTGGCCGGTGGAAATATCCGCGGCGTCTAAGGCATCCACCACCGCTTCCATGTCATGACCGTCAATCTCCAGAACCCGCCAGCCAAAGGATGCGAACTTCTTGCCCACCGCACCCACATCATACAGCTGGACGATGGGTCCTGTAGCCTGCATCTTATTGTGATCCACGATGGCAATGAGATTATCAGTTCTGTAAAAAGACGCGGCTGTAACTGCTTCCCAGATCTGTCCTTCTGCCAGTTCTGCATCGCCTACGATCACATAGACCTTGTAGTCCCTTTTGTCCAGGCGGGCAGCTAAAGCCATGCCCAAGCCGATGGACAGACCCTGACCCAAACTTCCTGTGTTGGCCTCGATTCCTGGGGTACGATCCCGCTCAGGATGGCCCTGAAGAAAGGAACCCAACTGCTTTGTGGTGGGCAGGGCCTCCGCTGGAAAGTACCCGCATTCGGCTAAGGCTGCATACTGTGCCAAGACAGAATGGCCTTTACTGAAGATAAACCTGTCCCGATCCGGGTTTTTCGGATCATCAGGCCAGTGCCGCATCTTGTAGAAATACAGGGCGGTGACCAAATCCGCGGAAGACATGGACCCGCCTAAATGGCCTTTCTGGTCCACACCTATAGCCCGCACAATCCCTTCCCGTACTGCCCGCGCTTTACTCTTCAAATAGTCTAGATCTCGTTTTTGCATATGGCCTGCCCTCAACTTTCCTGCTGCAGTGAAAGTGAATTAAGCTTTTCGTAAAACAGGGCCAATCCCCCGTGGTCGCTCGTGCCGTGGCCATCGCTGATCAGCACCTGCATCATCTCCATCACCTGCGCGGTTAGAGGCACTGCCACATTCAGCTCATGACTGGTCTCCAGGACATTGGCCAGATCCTTGGCATGGAGATTAATCCGAAAACCAGGCGCGAAGTTTCCAGAGAACATGCGCGGCGCCTTATCCTCCAAACACTGGCTCCCCGCCAAACCACCGCGAATGGCTTGGAAGATGTTCTCAGGATCAACACCAGCTTTCTTGCCCAAAGTCAAAGCTTCCGCCACTGCGGCGATATTCACTCCCACGATCATCTGGTTGACTAACTTGCAGGTCTGGCCCGCACCAGGAGGCCCCACCAGCACAGCTGAAGCTGCCATGGCGCCCAAAACATCCTTGACCGCGGCAAATGCTTCCTCCGTGCCCCCCACCATACAGGCCAGGGTACCTGCCTGAGCCTTTTCTACCCCGCCGGAGACAGGCGCATCTAAGGCGGCAACCCCTTTTTCCCGCAATTTCTCAGCGATTTCCTTCGCTGTAATTGGGGAGATGGAGCTCATATCTAGAAAATACTGGCCGGAGCGCAGCTCGGGGTAAAGGCCATTCTCGCCGAAAACAACCTCCCGTACATGGGGTGAGTTAGGAAGCATAGTGATAATCACTTCTGAAGCTCGGGCAACCGCCTGGGGTGTTTCTGCTCCGGCGGCCCCAGCTTCCACCAAAGATGCCACCTTTTCTTCATTACGGTCATAGACTGTAAGCTCATAGCCTGCCTTGAGCAGGTTTAGCGCCATGGGGCGGCCCATGAGTCCCAATCCAATGAATCCGATCCTTTTCAATGCAGATCCTCCTTCCTTCGATTATCCATAATCGCCTGGTAGGTGCGCTCCAAATGGGCGCGCATGGCTTCTGCTGCCTGCTCTTGATCGCCAGCAACGATAGCCTCAAGTATGGCCCTGTGGTCAGTGATCCCCCGTTCGATGGCATCCACATAATCCACAATCTGCAGCTGCTGGGAAACCAGGAACACCTCAATGGCCTCATAGATTTTCAAGATCACGTTGTTCTCAGTGGCCAAGGCAATCTGTTTGTGGAAGCTGTGATCGTAGTGGGCGAACTGCTTGCGGTCTTCCCGGGACCTTTCCATGTTCTCCAGCAGTGACCGCAGTTCCGCAATTGTCTCCGCAGTTGCCCGCTCTGCAGCCAAAGCCGCTGTTTTAACCTCCACCATACTCCTAGCTTCCATAATGGCGAAAACGTCTTCCCTGTCCACGAGCAGTCTCGGCATCAGAGGGTTGAGGTAATCTTCTGCCTCGGGATACCAGACGAAATTGCCTTCCCCGTGCCTGATCTGCACCAACCCCCTGGAACTCAGGGCCCGCAGAGCTTCCCTCAAAGTGGACCGGCTCACACCGAACTCCTTGGCTAGGTCCACCTCCCCTGGCAGTTTCTCCCCCTTCTCCCAGTGGCCGTCGACGATGAGCCTCTGCAGTTCTTCAGCAACCTCCTGCCAGACTTTTTTCCTGTGAATTTTGTTAATAGCCATTTACATCACCTACCTGAACCAAGGATTCTTACGCATACAAATGGCACTTTACAAGCCTGTCATCAACTGCGTGGTGGTCAGGTTCCTGCTCATGGCAGAGGTCAAATACCTTTGGGCACCGGCCCGCGAACTTACACCCTTTCCTTGTGTATTCCTTCGTTTCCAGATCGCTTAAGGCGATATCCTCTGTCCACCTGTCGCGGGGATCAGGAGCTGGAACGGACGTTTTCAACAGTTGGCTGTAGGGGTGCAGCGGATTGTCCAGCACCTTTTTCACCGATCCCAATTCCACAAACTGGCCCCTGAGCATTATGGCGATGCGGTCACTGATGTAATAGGCGGTGGCTAAGTCATGGGTGATGTAGATGATGCTTACCTGTGCTTCTTCTTTAAGTGTCTTAAACAGATTCACCACCGACATGCGCAGGGAAGCGTCAATCATGGATACCGGTTCATCAGCGATAAGCAGCGAGGGGTTGGTGATCAGCGCCCTGGCAATGGACGCCCTCTGCAGCTGACCCCCTGACATCTCACTGGGATACTTGTCCTTGATCTCAGCGGAGGTGAGCCCCACCAATTGGAGGGATTTTTCCGTGAGGGGATACTGTCCAGGAGAAGTCTGGGTAAAATTCCGTTCCGTTTCATGGAAATAACTTTGAACCTTTTTCAAAGGGTTGAAGGTTTCAAAGGGGTTCTGAAAGATCGGCTGAACCGCCCTCATGAAGTCCTTTTTTCCCTTCAAGTTAGCTATTGGCTCCCCTTTGTACAAAATGCTTCCTGTGGTTGGAGTTTCAAAACCTAGGATCAATTTGGCTACAGTGGATTTGCCGCTGCCGCTCTCTCCCGCCAAAGTTAAGATCTCAGGGCGGTCAAGTTCCAAGTCAAAAGAGACTTTGCTCACCGCTTCGATCTTAGATTTCACAAGACCTTGGCCCTTGGTAAAAACCTTGGTCAAGTTATCGACTGCCAGTAGTTTTCCGTTCTTCATTTGCCACCCTCCTGAAGGAAACATGCCACCCTGTGGCCATTGCCCAGCCCATTTAGAACTGGCGACTCCACTCGACAGCGCTCCATCACATGCGGACAGCGGGGATGGAACCTGCATCCCTCTGGAGGATCAACCAAGGAAGGCGGAGCTCCCGGTGCACTCACCCTTGCTGAGCTGTCCCCTACCTTGGGCAGCGAGTCCAGCAGCATAGTGGTATAGGGGTGTTTCGGAGCACTGAAGATGGACTGCACGTCACCCTCTTCTACGATTTCCCCAGCATACATCACAGCCAGGCGATCGCAGAGATTGGCATGGATGGACATATCGTGGGTTACCATGATCAAGGTGTTCTGCTGTTCTTCTTTGATCTTCTTGATGAGCTGTACCACGCCGCGCTGCACCACTACATCCAGGGCTGTGGTGGGCTCATCGGCGAAAATGATGTCCGGCCTGAGTATTGTGGACAAAGCGATGGTGATGCGCTGCCTCATGCCCCCAGAGAGTTGGTGGGGATAGGTATGCATTACAGTCCAGTCCAAACCCAAGGCGAGGAGGTGTCTGCTCACCAACTCTTCAAACTCTTTCTCACTCACATCAAGGTGAGCATAGATCACGTCTTCGAAAGCCTTCCTGACCCGGCGCACAGGGTTCAGCACACTCATGGAACCCTGGGGAATCAAGGAAATACGGGCACCACGCAGCTTGCGCCTCTTCCTGTCATCGCGCAGGGAGAGGATATCCAAGCGCTCGTCATCGAAGTTGTAGCCGACCTCTCCATCCAGGATCTGCAGGGGCGGCTTCACCAATCCGCTGATGGCCTTGAGCAGGGTTGACTTTCCGCATCCTGACTCTCCAGCGATCCCGTAGATCTCGTTCTTGTTTACCTGAAAAGAAACACCATCCACGGCCCGGACCGTGCTGCTGCGGCCGAAGGTGTGGGTGACGTAATACGCTTTGAGGTTGTTAACTTCCAAAATGGCCATGACTTCACCCCTTCCTAATCATCTGCAGCCTGGTGCGGGGATCCAGGTACTCGCTGATGCTGGTAGACAGCATGTAGAGGCCGAGGATCAAAACCACGCAGATGGTGACTGGAGTCAAGATCCAGTTCCACATCTCCAGGAATATTGCCTGATACTGCAGCGCCCAGTAGATCATGGTACCGATGGTGGGTGTATTCAGGTTGGAGAGTCCCAGCATAGAGAGGGTCACTTCCATACCAATCACCCAGATTACGTTGTTGATAGTGGTGGCCATGACCAGCGGAAACACATAGGGCAGATGTTCGGTGAGAACGATTTTGAACGTGCTTAATCCAGAAAAGACCGCCGTTCTCGTGAACTCCCTTTCTTTCAGGCTCAGAATCTGCGAGCGGAACAGCCTTGCGTCCCAGGCCCACCCAAACAGCCCGATCACCACGCCCAACACAACCATGTTCAGTGAACTGCGCAAGATCGTGGCAATGAGAATCAGGATGGGGAACATGGGCAAGATGATGAAGCTGTCAGTCATGACCATGACGATACGGTCAAAAATCCCGCCTTTATACCCGCTCAAGAGCCCCACGACGATGGCGATCACCCGGGAGATGGCCGCGGCGATCGCTCCCAAGAGCAGGGAGTTCTTTGTGGCGACCATAGCCTGCCACATGATGTCCTGCCCGATGGAGTTGGTGCCGAGGGGATGCTTGGCGCTCGGCGGCAGATACCTGGGAACAGCGTTCCAGGCCCGCATATCGTAGGGCGACAGGAGGGAGACAAACGAGATTATTACAAAAAAGACCAGCACCGTAAAGCCAAAGGTAAATCGCCTATCGTTTACATATAGATCTCTAATGACTCGAAACATCTAACTCCCCCCCTTATTGGTACCTGACCCTGGGATCAAGCAGCGGGTAGATCAGATCCACGATGAGCATAGCCGTGGAGACACCCACAATGGAAAAGACGTTGATCCCCATGATCAGGTTGTAGTCTCCTGATAGGATAGCAGAGTACAGCAGATAGCCCATACCGGGGTAGGCAAAGACGATCTCGGTAATCAGAGCTCCACCAAAGATGAACCCGATGTTGAGAGCAAACCCCGTGATCTGCGGGATAATGGCATTGCGCATGATGTACATGAATACGATCTTGGCCTTGGGCAGCCCTGAGGCCTCAGCGTAGACTACATAGTCTTCTTCAACAATGTTTGAGGCCACATTGCGCATCTGGAGGAACCAGCCGCCGATTTCGATGATCACCATCGACAGAATCGGTAGAAAAGCATGGCGCAGCAGATCCAGGATAAACCGGGCATTGAACCCGACCTTGACCCCCATGCTGTAACCCCCAGACATGGGAAACACGGGCCAGAGAAAGGCAAAGAGGATGAGCAGGACCAGCGAGACAATGTAGTAGGGAATCGGCCTCACTCCCATGATCAAGAGTTCGATCAGCCTGGCCAGCCTGGAACGGGGGAAGCTGACCCGAATTCCCCCCAAAACCGTTCCCACGATCCAGGAGATGCTCAAGGACGCGAACAGAAGCCCGACTGTCCAGGGCAGGGACTGCCTGATCAGAGTCATCACGGGAGTGGGAAACTGAGTGAAAGAGGGACCTAAATCCCCGGTGAACAGTCGTTTGAAGTAGTCAATGTACTGCTCGAAGGTGCCGCCTTTGAGGCCGTAGAGCTGCTCCAGAGTCTCCCTCATCGCTTCGATGGCCGATGGGTCCAGGTACTGCCCCTGGGACATCATTCTGCTCAGCTGGTGTTCCACCGGATTAGACGGGAGCAGGCGGGGGATCACGAAGACTAAGGTCAAGCCGATGAACAAGACGGTGAAATACTGGATCAAACGCGGGATATAGTACTTTTTGAGCAAGATGAACCCTCCACACTGGAAATATTGAGACCTTTGTTAAGAAGCCTCCCTGGAGAGGGAGGCTTCGCAGGGTTGTTACTACCGTCCCGTCGGCTGGAGGAATGGCAGCACGAACTTCAGGTTCGGCCAGTGATACCATGGAACAGCGTAGGGGTTATCCCCAGTGGGATAGTTCGTCCAATAGTAGGTGTCAAGGCCCATGAAGCCTGGGAAGGACGCCACGGACACTCCGGGCTGACCGTCGATGAGCAGCTTCGCTACTTCGATGGCCAAATCGATGTTAATGGGATCACTGTAATCGGCTTTTTCCATCTCTTCGATGTAGTAGTCGATTTCCTCATTGACCCATCTGGACTGATGGCCCACGAGCTTCTCACCCAAAGGCTTCCAGTACTGGGAGTGATAGACGTTGAGTCCTCTGTAGAGGTCGATACCAGAACCAAAGGGTTCGGCCGCTGGCTGACCACCCACTACCATGTAGTCGCCGCTCTCGGTCAGCGCCTGGCACTGTTCAGTAGGAATGGCTTCGCAGTCGATACCGAAGGACGCCCACTGATTGGCGATGGCAAACGCCCACTTGAACGAGGGGTTAGTGGCAGCTGTCAAGCAGACGATCTCAATCTTCCAAGGAGTACCGTCGGGCAGCAGCCATTTTCCATCTCTGCCTCTAGTAAAGCCGTTCTTCAGCAGGAGCTTTTCAGCCAGTTCCGGAGAGTGTTTCCACCAGCCGTAACCGAACATCACTCTGATCTCGTCCTCTGTCTCTGGTACATCGTACCCTCTGCGTTTGGCCTCTTCTGCCATCTCAAACGGCAGGTTAGAGTTGAAGATCTTGTACTCCTCGCCATCGATCTCCATGGTGTATTCTTCCAGATAAGGCAGCAGCCGCTCGTAGTAATGCTCATAGTACGGAAGCAGCGCCGGGATGTAAGCCGGAGCAAAAGCCACAGCGCCGTTGTAGGCGGTCATGGCCAGGTTCTTGGCATCCAATGCCAAGTTCAAAGCCCAGCGTACTTCAGGATTGTCGAATGGTGGAACCAAGGTGTTGAACGCTGCACCAGTTACGCATGGATGCAGAAGCTCTGCCCAGGGGAAGTCCTTGTAGTAGCCGCTGGCATACTCGTTCCTAGCCAGAACAACTTCTAAGGACTCAGGGGTCAGGTCGGCCATATCCAGTTCATGGCTGATCATGGCCATGGCCTTCTTGGATGCGTCACCAACATAGATGAACTTGACATACTTGGGTGCAGGCTTACCGTACAACATACCGGTGGCTGTGCGCTCCCAGTCTTCCCTAAGCTCATAGAGGAACCAGTAGCCGCCCAGATCGTATTCCACCAGCTTGTATGGGCCAGTGCCCACAGGCGGGTTGAACTGGAAGCTCAGAGGATCCTCAACTGTCTCAAACACGTGCTTGGGCAGAATGCGGCAGGCGCCCCAGCGATCCAGGAACTGATAGTGGAAGCGGGAGTTGGGCTGCGTCAGCTCGAAGACCACTGTGTAGTCATCTGTTTTGTAGACCTTCGCAACGTCCTGGTTGAACTGGGTGTGGTAGCCGAACCCAGGTGTCTCCATGCTGAGTTCAACAGTGTAAACCACGTCATCTGCTGTGAAAGGAACGCCATCGTTCCAGTAGATACCTTCCCGCAGCTTGACGGTCATGGTGGTGAGGTCGTCATTGTAAATCGGGTTTTCCTTGGCTAGTACGTTGATCATCTCGCCGGTCACATAGTCTGCCATCCACAAAGGATCGATGACCAACTGCTGCAGGCCTTTGTCATTCCCTACCCAGGTTGCCCAGAAGTTGAAATTCCCAGGGTTGCCAACTTTCCCGGTGAGAATATCAACGATCAGGGTTTCGTTCCTAGGCGGCTCAGCAGCGAAAAGAACACTTGAGAAAACCAGGCAAACACTTAAAGCCAACATCAACAGCATGCTCTTTTTTCTCATCTGTTTCCTCCTCACAAATGTGCAGTGTCCACGACTGATCTTTCCAGACAACACATGCCCCTCACGCAAACTCGGTCCCTTTTAAATCATCCACCCACCTCGCTATCCCCACAAAAAAGTAGGATGTCAG
>JGI24500J29687_10041775_pt1 | contig 13668 bp, 13 predicted proteins | sample BioPla2RNA1_FD_29687 | JGI IMG/M metagenome (IMG submission 29687) | reverse complement strand
TGCAGTTTGACTATATAAATCTAATCTATCTAATCGATAAAATTTAGAAATCAATTCAACTCTTCTTCCTTCTGAAAATTGTCCTGAAAGATTTTGAGTTCCAGCCATTATAAACATTAAATCCACATATTTCATAAATGGTAATCTTTCCACTAATATCTTCTCAAATTCACGAATACCAGAATAAGATGGGATTTCTACTTCTTCGCCATCGAGGGATTCAATTCTTAATCCAAATTTAGCTCCCTTATTTATAGTATATAACTTATTCTCATAATCCAATGCGATCTCTATAGAAAAATCATTACATAGATCGGATTTTAAGTCATTTAATTTAGTATTATATCGGAACATATCTCTTAAGGCAGTCATAATGCTTGACTTTCCTGAACCATTATCCCCAATCATAATAACTCTATCTCCTTTTATAAAATCAATATAGAATTCAACTACAGATCTGACTCCAATTATTTTAAGATACCTCAACTGAAAATTGAAATTTATCTCTTCATATGAACCTAATTTTGTAGAAATCTCATCGTGAATATCTTTTAATTCATTAGCCTCAACTACTGAAATAATTAATTCACCAATCTCTTTCCATTGAGGTATCTTTAATTGGATATCATCCTTTTTGACGGTAGTCGCTGGACGATAAATTTTATATACTAATTTGTCTGGCTGAAAACCTTCTAATTCTTTAATTTCAGTATATTCTATCCTCAGAAATTTATTCCCTTCAGGATCTATTGGAATTCTCTCCCAAGATTTATTAGTAGCATCGAGTATAATACAACTTCCTTGAGAATTTGAATTCATATCATGCTGGATTGGATTACAGATTGAAACAAATTTTCCGATGACTTGATCATTATGTATATCTCCATGAATCATTAAATCAAACTTGGATTCATCAATTTCTTGACCAAATAAGTTTGATTTAGTATAATGCCCTATCAATATATCAACTTTATCATCTATCCAAGATGTATCTTGATTAGTTGACCAATTCATAAATCCAATAGTTGTATCTCCTTCTTTTATCAATTTCTTATCCATATATTTGAATTTATCTGATTCAAATAATGTAATCATAGTATCTTCTCGATTTCTTTCGTGGGATTTACTATCTAAATCATGTTGTCCCAAGATATAATAAATTTCTTCAAAATTATCAGATAAAATGCTTAATACTTTTTGAAAAATATGCATTACATATGGTCTTGAGATCGCTTTATTCAATATATCGCCTGCAAATACTAACTTGCTACAATTTTCTCTTTTACCAATTATCGATATTTCTTCAGCCAACTTAATATATTGATTAAGTCGGAATTTTGGAGTTATATTATATCGAGGATGGTCATCAATATGCCAATCGGCAGTTATGAGGTATTTCATAAAAAACAATTCATTAAACTGTAAAATAAAAAGGAGTCCAAGCTATTCACTTAGACTCCAGACAGAAATGTTGGATTAACAACACAAACACAAACAGTAATTCAATTTAATCAATTACCAATTCAGATATAAGGGTACCACCCCTTTACAAACGTCCTTATGATAATACTAATTTATTTATATGTGTACGGAAATCAAGTAAACATGCATAAATATGTTTGCATAAATTGGAAGGAGTGATCTTTGTGGGTCTTTCGGTTAATGCTATACCCAAATGTTCATCAATCTCTGGATTTCTATATAGATTATCTCGTTGATTTAACCAGTAAGCTACTCTATATTTAAAATCAGCACATTGACAAAAAACTTCGATCTTATTCGATAAGAATTTGCTCTTATCAAAACTCGGAGCTATTTTTATGAATACAGTATATACCGACCCACTATCTGAATGGATCTTGTATTTATAGATGTTATAAAACATCAATATCGACTTTCCTCGGAATAACTTTTTAATCTTATCCCATATAGATTCCTTCTTCAATACATGATAGGTATCGATATATTCAACTTTTAATTTTTCAGATCTCTCAATCCTTGAAGCATCTATGTCTAGTAAATCCGATACTTTTAAAGTTCTTAGAAATGGGTTAATCATGATAGTGATATTTTATTTTCATCCACAATATTAGATACTCCATGATAGATATCGTGAACTTTGTTAGTCTTTTTATCTAAGTACCCGAAGAAATCTGGTGAATTATCTCCATTTGGTACAAAGACTGGTGAGTAATTTGGATCTTCCACTTCATTACGAAGTACAACATCTTTCTTTGAATCATAAGATAGTGTTCCTATCTCATCTGAAATAAATAGTGGATACATATTATTTTAATTAATTATTAATACAATGATGAGTCTAAATAACTGACGAAATCACTATAATATTTAGTTCTTATCTTCAGCATATTTTTTGAAGCGAATTCTGTAAATTCATCATCTTTTAATAATATTCCTTTAAATAATGTATTCTTTAACTCTTCTTTAACTTCTTCAATTTCTGGATAACTCAGAACATCGAAACTTTTTAATTGATTTAGAAATAATTCTTTGTCAGTAATTCCTGAATAATCTTCATCTTTAATTCTATTTATTATCTCTACATAAGATTCTTTAACTCCATCAGTACGAATTGATGAATAAGTCTTTACTAAATCATTATGTGAACCTTCCAATGAATCTATATAAGATTTATATGAGTAAAGACTTATTTCATTTTCCAATGCATCCTTATAATGTTCGGATAGAGTATCGTATCTAAATACTCTTCCTTTGAACGTCATTATATCAGCATATTCGTTACTCAAATACTTCCAATCAGAGTCGGATGAACATAGAAGAATTTTAACTCTTTCATCCTTCATCAGTAATGAATAAATATATGCTAAGTCATCAGCCTCATATCCTTTATGAAGATAACAAGGTATTCCCATTTGAGGGAAATATTCTATCATCCAATATTTAGCTGCTTGTTTCTTTTCATTACACTCTATCTCAAATCTACATTCAGCTATTGCCTTTGCATCTTCAGGATCAATTTTTAATAAATCAGCTTTTGTGTAGTAATGCCTGCCACATTTATAATCAGGCAGTAACTCTTTCTTATGATACGGTGATTTATCAAAAACCATAATAGGTTTTCCGAACTTAATATAATCTCTTCTTAATTTAGCAACTGATTGAAAAGTAAGAGTGATCAAATCATTGACTCGAAATTCAGGATTCATCGACTGAATCATCTTTAAATTCCGAGTCATTAGATATTGACCATCTATGATGATATATTTATACATTCTACTATTTAACTATTTCTTTAAAAATGGATTAAATGGAGCATCTGTAGTGGCTGAATCCTCATTAACAGGAGATTCACTTGGAGTTGGAGCAGGAGCTGATGTTAATTTAGAGATATCTCTTTTCATTGCATCTCTTAATTCTAACATTAATCCTGTATTCCATAATTTTCTATCAATACATTGCCATCCCATAAATTCATTCAAGAGATTACTAAACATCGGAGCTTTATCGCTAAAATCAAAGTTAGGGTCGACCACTTTGATGTAGTCACTATTCAATTCAATACTTGTATTAGTGACATAGGCTACTGAATTTTCTTTTCGGTAAAACTTGGTAGTTATTTTAGCAATTCGATTTTTAAACTCTGGAGTTAATAATCCTGGTAACCATGATTGAGTTTTAGTGCTATTAACTTTTAATTGAATGGCTTCGTGTAAAGATTCAATTGGTGAGTGAGATGGATAAATCAATAAAGAAGCTCCAGTTTTCTTATTAAATCCCTTTGCATTTTCTTTAGTCATATCTAATATGTATGCTGGAATTAATGAATATCTACGATATCTTAAAGTATCAAATATCCTATTCCCTTTGTAGGATTTTTCATAAGTAGTTGCTAATGCTTTGATTTCAGCATATAATTTTTCATCATTCTCTGATGGGAATTCATAATACTCTTTTGGAAGTACTTTCATCCATACATAATCTTTTCCTTCACCAAATGAAGGGATCAAAGTGTTGAATTCAAGGACATTATCTAATTTGATGTAATTTTTGTTCTCCCCTGGAATGATTACTGGTAGATAATCAATCGTACAATTAATATACTCAGGAGAATTAACTCTGATTTTACTTAAATAATTTGAATCACGCTCAGGAGTTTGAGCATCTTGCTTTAATTGACCCAATAGGTCATCTAAACTAAATTGTTCTGACATTTTACTTTAAATTTTGGAATTTTTTACTAATTTTGTTTAAATATTCTGATTCCTTTAAGGAACTATAATATTCTATTTTTGAATTAATTGACTCTAATTTGGATGAAGTATCCTTTTTCTTTAAATTACTAATAGATTTTGAAAATACTGAATCCACTATATTCTCTGAAATTTCTAATTTATTAGCTATTTCTGAAGTTGTTAAATCATCTTCCATAATCAATTTTGCAACTTGAGGAAGATATTTATATACTTCATATTCAAATTTATATCTTTTAATGTGATCTTCTTTATATTTAGTAATTAAACTGATATAATTATTCATAGTTACATCAATCCAATTCTTTAATGGTATCAAATAAACTCTATCATTATCTGCTACTGTTAATCTATAATTTCTTTTATAACTACCAGCTTTTACACATGCCTCATATAATTCATTCAACGGAAGTGATTTGATATTATAATTTCTTCCGATAAATAACTTATTGCCATGTTTACCCATTAAATTTAATTTAAAAGCTTTATTTTGAGTAACCCATTTATTGATATCTGATAATAATGGTCTAAAAATCGCTGGATTTCCTTCGATAAAAGTTCCATCTGCTCCAGCAGTCGATCCTTGATAAACTTTCATCTTGAATGATAATCGTCCCAATCCTGTATTCCATAATCGATGTAATTCAGATTCATCCTTCACCAATTCTAATCCGTAAGCACTTTCTAATAAATAAGGATCATTATTTAGATAAGCATCCATTATTGAGTCAAAAGTGAATGCAGGAATTCTACTATTAACTCCAATCCCTATTCCAAATGTACTTTGTAAAAGACATAATGGAATTGGAGTAGGTAAATAAACTGGTTCATTATTTCCAGCAATCTCTGCTTCAACATAAGGAACATAATCTAATAAGTCGCTAAATATATCTCTATATTTTTGAGACATCATTACTTCAGTATATCGAGGAGCAGCTGCTCTGATATCCTCACCCATTAAGGATTTCTTGCCAAAGTTACCATTTCCTTCAAATATTCCATGATGATATAATTGATTTAATGGTTCCATTAACGATCTATCGCCATGAGGATGATATTTTCCCATACAAGTTCCTATAATTGTGGCTGATTTGACTGGAACTGAGGAACTATATGACATAGCAGTATATATTAATCTTCTATATACTGGTTTTAATCCATCGTATAAACTCGGTAATTGTCGATTTAAATTAACTTCTTTACCAAATTCATAGATAGCATTACTTACATAATCTGCAATTGATATTCTATCCATTTGTGTTATATTCATTTATCAAATAATTTAATACATCTGCATGTGATGGTTCATTTAATTCTTTGTAATATAATATTTTCGAACTTTTCAGTCCTCCATTAGTTATAAGATTCTTAATCCATTTTCTTCTGTCAGGCTCCACATATTGACTACCAAATCGGTATTTAAAATTTCGTTCTTTTCCATGATAATTCTTTGGAGCTAATATCATACAGTCGATCCTTAATCTTTCTGCAGCTTTTATAGCAGCTTCTTCAATCCCAGTTCTCCCTCCAGTTCTGATTCCTTTTATTTTAAATACTAAATCGGATTTATAAAATATTCTATTCAATAAGGAATACATATACTCATCAATCTCTGATTGAGTTGTGGGTTTTAATGTATCAATATCATTTCCTGATATATTTAATTCAATTCCAGGATATTTTTCTTCAGATATTTTTTCCCATAATCTAACTAATTCTTGATGAGGAGTTTTATCCATTTTCTTTCCATCCCATACATAATAATGAGTTAATGGTAAAACATTGTGATATAACATCTTCTGTAATTCTGGATCCGAGTCAAGTTTAATTCGTAATATCTTCTCCAATTCCTCTTCGGTCGGATTGAATTTTGATGCATCTTCAGGGTAATTATTTTTAAAATAATTCTTAGCATCATTACCAGCTTTCTTCTTAATTATATCAAAATGTTCTTGAACAAAGAATGGATTTGATGAATTTTTATTAATGTTATTCATCTTCATCCAATACCACCATGATTCAACACTGGCAAATGTTTCTGACCCATATATCAACTCACATTTATAAAAATTGGATAATCTTCTTCCCAATTCAGTTTTACCTTTTGAATAAATATTAATGTGAGTAATTCCATCCTCTTCAGGAACATATTCTATCTGGTCAATACGATATCTTTTTGGTGGTTCATGACTTTTAAGTTGGTCAATAATTAAATCCAATTTTCTATCAAGAGGATCTAAGTTATTGAGATAAAATGGGATATATTGATTATCATACTCATTAACCCATTTTTTTAATATTAATTCATCATCGGTTAAGAAATTCCTAGCAATTGCTAATGTTATCGGAGCGTTAGCATTTATCCTCATTTGAGTCGATCTATCTGGAGCAATGCAATTCTCAAAATGTATTACTTCTTCATTAGGATTTAAAATCCACTCCAAATATTTCATTACTGCCTCTTTGATAGTATCTGTATGAATTAAATCACCATCCAATTCTTCATTGTGAGTAAATGGATTTCCAAAATGATATTTAGCATTCTTAATTCGAGTAGAAATGATTTCATACTTATTATTAATCTTTTTAACTGCTACTAATTCATCCTTTAATTCATACCAGGGACGAATTTCAATATTATCCTTAGGATAATTTTCTACTTTACGATAAAATTCCAAGTTCATAGGGATCCTCCAAAATATTATTTTTAATCATTAAATCTTTTCTCGTTGATGAATTCGTTAGAATATTTAAAGCATATTCCATATCATCTCCTGTGATTAATTTCCATCTTCGAGTTTCGGGATCCATTAAATTACTATATAATTCATCTGAATTCATTTCTCCTAATCCCTTGAATCTCGTGAATGGTTTATTTTTATCCAATTTATCGAATTCATCTAAATAGTAATAATTTTTCCCTTGTTTATATAAATATGGTTCAGCAACATAAACCATTTCATTATCAATTAAAAATGACATCTTAGAACCAAATAATCCTAAAATAAGAGCAGTTATTTTCATTCCATCAACATCAGCATCACTAGTTATAACTATTTTACTATATCGAGGATTTTTGAGAGAATGAAGTTCATCAACTCCTGCACCAATTGTAGATATCAATCCAGTCATTTCAGCATTATCGAATACTGTATCTAAATCCACATCTACAGCATTTAATGGAACTCCTCTTAATGGAATTACAGCATCATATCTTTCATCCCTCGCCATAATTAAATTACCACCAGCTGACTCTCCTTCACAAATATATAAAGTACATTTTGAACGATTATTTGATGAAGCATCATATACATTACTAGGAAGTTTTGAACGAACTTTAGTATTATCACCCATATCAGATATTACAATCATATCTTTAATTTTATTAATCGTAGATATCTTGGTGAGCGATGCAGCATATTCATTTAGTCTATTTACATGAGCATCGAATTCTTTTCTATTTGATTTTATGATCTTTACATACCCGTCAATTAATTGAGTTTTAACATTATTATAAGTCAATCCATCCAAATAAGTTAATCGCTCTTTAGTTTGACTCGAGAAATCCACTTCTCCAGCCATTACTATCACATTCATAGTCCATCCTGGATAGAAATGATTATGTTGGATAGCATATATTTTCTTTAATGCATCGACCCAAGCTTTTTTAGCGTAATCGAGATGCATTCCATAATTAACTGATAAGGAATTAACTGACCCAGAAAAATCAGTTTCATCCAAATGTGGAGATATTTTGAAACTAATATAAAAAATAGCTTCATGAATTTTTTCGTAATAATCTACATAATGGATTTTACTCTTGAATTGATGAGTATATGGTTCGTAAGTATTATCTAACTGAGTTCCATTAAATAATATATTTATGGATTTATTATAGAACTCCGAACATACAAATTTAAGATATTTGAGATTACGAGTCGGTAAATTCGCTCCTGTTGATTCGAATATCCCTTTATCTGGTTCAAATATCGTTATAGTACTGTCATCAGAAGATATCTTGAGATTAAATTTTTCTTCCAACTCAGATACAGACGACACGCCCTCCGATATCTTTATCCCATATTCATATTCAAGAAAATAAAATAACTTCAATCCCTTAGATGATTCATATTTTGACTTAACTTCAGGAATTGAAGTATTATAATTGCTCTCAGTTACTTTAGCCAATAAGATAAACTTAGAAGATAATGCATTAACAGCAGAAACTCCTACTCCATTCATCCCGACGGACACAGTACTCAAAGTTTTCTTGAACTTGGATCCAGCATCTAAGTGAGCTATTGCTAATTCAGCTTTTGTACAGTTATATTGAGGATCCCATTCTATAGGCATCCCTGAACCATTATCAATAATGACATATCGTTCATTATTTATATTTTCAATATTAATTCGATTACATGATTTTGTATTAAATAACTCATCTATAGAGTTATCGATACATTCTCTCAATAATACTGAACAATTTTCCGTACTTCCTATTAATTTTCCTGGACGAGTCCTTACATTGTCTGGGTAGTTCAGTTTAATTATTTCATTATTCGTGTTCATTTATTCTTTAAAATTCTCTAAAATTCTATAATATTTTTAATTTCAAATCCATAATTCTTTAAATATTCCATCAAGATATCTACATGATAATCTCTTGAGGGAATTCCATAAATCATAAATACCAAATCAGTAGCATTATTATTATTTTTAGCTATTTCTTCTACTAATTTATAAGCATGAATCCCTCCAATATGTGCTTTATAAACTGCATTATACTCTTTAGGATCCACTGCTCCATTCTGGAATTTAACAAATAATTCATATGGTGGAGCCACTTCTAATAAATTATGACTTCTCCACCATTTTGGTGGACGAGTATAAGTATTAACTCCCATATGATTAGGGTATTTGGCTAGCAATTTTTTGTAATCCAAAAATCTACATTTATATACATTCATAAATTAAATATTTTTAAATTTAAAACGCATCCACATATAAGGGTTCTAGCCCTTTGTAAACGCTCACTCTATTTTCTTCCAAAATCCGCAGGAATTTCTCCTAATTTTATGGTATCCCATTTAAATATTTGATACTTAGGAAAATTATTTCCTCCATATATTTTCGACTCTAATTCTTCTAATCGTGATTTCATAATTGGTGAGTTATTCAAGTCATATCCACTACTCATCTTACATTCTCTAAACCATGCTAAAGCAGTTACACTATCTGTATATATCGGATACATTAAGTTATTTTCATGTAAGTAATTTATAGCTTCCAATAATCCTAAATACTCGGCTAAATTATTAGTCCCTCCGTCATAACATCCTTGAGATAATAATTCTCTCGACTCCGTATTTACAATTCTATATTCGGATTTTAATTTGGAAGAACTATATGCTCCATCGACACATATGGATGGATAAAGTACTTTTCCTAAACTTAGTGACTCAGATTCAAATGCCAATACAGCTTCTTTCTTTGTATTGAATGACTTATACCTCGCTCCAGGTTGACGATATACATTCTTCTTACATTCTTCCCAATTATTATAAACTCCAGGTTTTACTCCTGACCATACAACATAATATTTAGCCATAATTAATCGAAACAAGGTTCATATTTAAAATCATTAATAATAAATGGAGTTTTATTCTTTTTAAAATCCCTCTCAGTATATCCTATACGAATTGAATTATTTAAAATTAATCTCATAGGATGATTTTCAATGTAGTTTATTAACTTTGAGTTAGAAATCACTCTGACCAATTCATCATTATATTCAATCATAATTACATAAGGAGACCATATAATAGTATATTCAATAAAATGTTTAGTTGGATTAGGGATCACTCCTCTTCTGCAAGTCATTGCTCTCTTCGATCCATCTTCAGGTAATAGATGATAATTGGACTCTATCTTCCAATGAAAAAGATCATTAAAATCAAATCTCTTGTAACTACCACATTTATTACTATATCCCTCAAATATATCAACTTCAGGTGGCCAACTATCCCACGAATACATCCAAAAAGCTGGCCATAGATTAGATCCTTTTGGTAATTTAGCTTTGATACTATATTTACCATATCTAAATTTTTCTTTACAAGTGACTAAACCTATTCCATAGGTCGAGTCAAATTTTCTTCCATCCCAAAATTCAATTGTTTGAGGGTCATGGATTATATGTAATTCTAATTCGTCATTATCATTAATTACTACAGCCTTATCGCTACAATATCTATCTGGACGATCTGGATGAATCCTCGCTCCACCTTCATTAGTTTCCCATTCATAACCTTTCCATTGAAATAACATACTAATTAATCTTTTATTAATTCTAAAATAACATAGTTAGGGTCATTAAGATATTCAGTCCCACTCCAAATATTTTTAATTAAAGTACTCAATTGTCTACCTGAATAATAATGATCCGCATCCAAATCTGTAATGATTTCCTTCAATATAACTCTATCACCTATATGATATTTCTTATCACATTCAATGACGATAGGAGTTGGTTCATCCTCTTCCCATACTTGAGTAAAATATTTACTATTTAAATCTAATAAATGCGTCATATTTTATATATTGAAGTTAAATTTCTAAGAATTTCTCTATTATCCAATCCATAACCAACTAAGTACTCATCGCCATCTATCTCTTGACCAAAAATTGTAGGCATAAATCTTGAAGTTCTCCTTAATAATAAACTTACAGTTATTAAATTTATTGAAGGATTATACTTTTTGAATTTATCACATACATAATGAAAAGTTGCTCCAGTATCACATATCGTATCTACTACAATCACATTATCAAATTTGGATGCATATTTAATGGAGGCATCATTACTCTTTATTTTATTTGTACATTTATTGTTTTGATATGAAGTAACTATAATTGGAGCAAATTTGAATTGGTAAGAAATTAATCTACTTAAATCCGATGCTAAATAATAAGCTCCGTCGAGAATTGGGGTCATAGCAATACTTCCATGAAGTGATTTGCTATTAATTAAATTAGCCATATTAATTATCAAATGCCTAATTTCATTCTCATTTAAATAAAGTTTCATTATTTGAGAGTTTTACTTGTTACTACATAAACTGGAAATACCTCACCAATTTTTACAAATTTCAATAACTCATCAGTAATTAATTTCATAGCCTTTTTGCTATTAATTACTTTTCCTTTAACTTTATTCCATCCAGGAAGAATACATCCTTTAGTATGTTCAGGAGTATTTCCTGAGTGAACTAATATCCCCGAAAAGTGATTTACTCCAGTTAATCGAATAATCAATCCTCTTTTAGCATTATTTTCGAGAAATCCATAATAACATTTTCCTGTGGGAGTAAATGGAATTGCAGTTTCTCCATAAACTTTAATTTCTCCTGGACTTGTCAGAAATCCATCTTTATCTAAATCCCTGACTTTGTCTTCAAGAGTATCACTCATTTTTCGTCCATCGATTAAAAAGTGACCAATAGTATATTTATCAAGAAAATATTTTCTATCGACAGTCACTCTAACTTTTGGTTTTAAAATATCATCAAACATCTTTATATAATTTTAAATTAATAATTAATTCTAATCACAAGCTTCCCATCCACAGGATGCACATCTACAACATCCACTTTCATAAATTAATTCAGCATTACAAGTAGGACAATTCTTTCCAGCTTTTGTCCCATCCTTAACATATGCTCTTAATGCTCTTGCTACTCCTCTATTCCATACATGGATAGTATCTTTACTATACATTCCTTCTAAAATTGTAACTACAGCTTCGATTTTAATTCCTTCACGAAGCATTCCTGATACTAATCGAGCATAATTACTAAATTCTATATTAAACACAGATCCAACATCTGGTAAAACATTTACATATCCAAAATTGATTTTATAATGGAAATCATATCTTGATTTACTTTCTCTGGATGAATCTTCAACTCTCTCAAGTATACCACTTGTAATGGATTTTGGAAGATATTTAATATCATCATCAATTTTTCCAGTAAATAATTCATAAGGTTTATTATCTCTCATTCCTATGAAAGCTATCCAATTTTCAGTTCCATTTTTAAATCTAACTACTTCACATGGTAATTCAGGAGGTCTAACTTTAGAATTAGTTATTGTAGAAGATTCAGTTATGAAGATCCCATCCCTACTTCCATCACGGTAAATAGTACATCCTTTACAACCGACTTCATAAGCAGTTTTATAGATCTTAGATACTAAAGATTCAGTCGAGGAATTAGGAATATTTACTGTGCATGAAATAGAATGATCAATCCACTTCTGGATAGTCCCTTGTAATTTAACTTTATTAATCCAATCTATATCTTTTGCAGTGGATTGATAATAAGGACTCGATTCATATAATTCATCCAACTCCTCTTGACTTTTATTCTTTAAGATATCAATGCATTCTATTGGAGTCAATTCGGGATGTTTAGTTATTCGGAACCAATCAAGATATTTATGATGCCATACTACGAATTCTTCAAACATATCTCCAGTAGCATCTTTATAAACACTTAATTGAACATCACTTGTTTTTCTTCTACGAACCATATTTATACTGAAAACTGGTTCAATTCCTGAAGTTGTTTGAGTTAATATTGAAGTTGATCCCGTTGGAGCTAAAGTTAAATTAGCTATATTTCTTCTTCCATATTTCTTCCAAGCAGTTTTTAATTTTGAGTCAGTAATTACTCGATTTAAGAATTGATGTTCACATTCTTTGTCATAATTAAATATCTCGAATGCTCCTCTTTCTTTAGCCATTATTATGGAAGATTCATAACTAGCTTTAGAATATACTTCAAATATTTTATTCAAAAACTCGATACTTTCTTCAGAACCATATTGTAATCCTAATGCTGCTAACATATCTCCATTCCCTGTAGTTCCTAATCCAGTTCTTCGAGCTCTTTTAGTAGTGGAATGAATTACTTCCCATAATTGAATCTCTCTCAATTTAAGATGTTTAGGTTCTGGATCTGATTTTATTTTGGCTATGATCTGAGTGATCTTTTCTAACTCCAAATCAATAAGATCATCCATCAATCTTTGAGCTTTGATAGTATGTGATTTCAATTTTTTAAAATCAAAAGTAGCTTCAGGAGTAAATGGATTTATCACATAAGAATATAAATTTATTGTCATTAATCTACATGAATCATAAGGGCATAAAGGTAATTCACCACAATTATGGACTAAAATACCATTAATCCATCCGTAATGATCATCTCCTTCTAATGAAAAATCATATACATTGATATTTTCACTTATTACTTCAATACCGATACATGTCGAGTAATTTAATCCTTTTAGTCGACTATACTCAATTTTAACTGATTTATTTAATAAATTGATTGCATCAAAATCACCAATATACTCCAACTCAGCTAGTGCA
>JGI24500J29687_10046023_pt1 | contig 13820 bp, 14 predicted proteins | sample BioPla2RNA1_FD_29687 | JGI IMG/M metagenome (IMG submission 29687) | reverse complement strand
CGCAGACGGCCCCGCCATCCCAACCTGACCAGCCGCCCCTGCAGCACAACCTCTAGGACAGAAATGGGAAAGGCCCAATCCACCTCTTCTCTCTGGGGCAGATAGGCTACCCTTCTCCGCCCTTCCCGGGGGGTCTGGCCAAAAAGCGCTAGGGCCTGATAACTGAAGGGCTGAAGCAGTCCCACTGCCGTCTTCAGTAGGGTGGACTTGCCGCCACCATTGGGCCCGATCACAGCAGCTAAGGTACCTCGGGGCACCTGCCAGGATACGCCCTCAAGCACAACCTGGTCCTGATATCCCGAGCTGAGATTTTGAATGTCCAGTGCCAGCTCTGCCGTCATTATCTCAAAGCCTCCAATAACACCTGCAGATTGTACTCCATCATTTCCACATACGTAGACACCTCAGAAGTCAAGCTGTCGCTGTACAAGACGTATACCTGGGCACCAACTTCTCGGGCCAGGGCCTGCACATAACGGGTGCCGCTGGTGAGCTGCGGTTCAGTAAAAACCACGGGCTTGGATAGGTTTCTCAGCAGTTCCACCAGACGCCCCAAATCCCGGGGACTGGGTTCGGCCTCAGGATTCTCTACCAAGAACTCCGCCACCTCAAATCCGTAGCGCTCCGCCAGGTAACTGAAAGCGTTGTGATAGGTGACCAGCACGCGGTTCTTTGGGGAAATCTCCGCCAGGAGCTCAAGCATTTTTTGATCCAGGGCTTCCAGCTCCTGAAGGTAAACCTTGGACCGCCCAGTAAAATACTGGCTGTGTTCTGGGGAGAGTTCTGCCAAAGCCGCGGTAATCTTCTCGACGTAGGCAATGGCATTGGGCACACTCAGCCATAAATGGGGATCAGACTCATGGCCGTGTTGGTGGCCTTGGTGGTCATGATCCTGCTCAAAAACAGACAAACCCTCTGAGGCAAGGACAATGGGCACACCTGGCCGGGCAGCGTTCTGTACCAGGGGAAGCAGCCAATCATCGAAACCTGCTCCATTGGCCACCACTAAATCTGCCTTAGCCACCAAGCTTGCCTCCCTGGGAGAGGGTTCCCAAGTATGGGGATCCGCACCTGCGGGAACCAAGGAGTTCACTACTACCTGCTCGCCCCCTACTTGGCTGACGAAATCGTGGAGAATGGAAAACGTGGTAACCACTTGGATCTGCGCCGCATGGAGGACAGGTGGGTTTACACCCAGAATTCCCAAGATCAGGACCAGCAGCAAAAAACTCAATACTCTCTTTCTCAAGTTATCACCTACTCATCTACAAGAAAGCCTACCTTTCTGGCAGGCTGCTCCTGAGCACTTGGCCTTCAGCTTTTAGCTCACACACTCCTAGGGCCGCAGGCAGCAGGCAGGACTGGCCCACAGTCAGCTCTGTAACATTCCCTCGCCAGGCTACCTCTGCCCTCCCCTCCACTGCAGTCAGGATTTGAAAACCGCTCCGCAGATCCAAGGCGGCACTCTGGGGTTTGTCCAGCACCTGGAAGCTAAAAAAACGGGTACAGCGGGACAGCTGATAGTCAAAATCTGCTGCCTGGGGCGAAAAATCGATCACGTCTAAGGCTTGCTGGACATGGAGATCGCGGCCCTTGCCTTGCTGATCGACGCGATCCCAATCGTAAACTCGGTAGGTGGTATCAGAATTCTGCTGGATTTCTGCTACCACACAACCCGCGCCCAAAGCGTGTACTAACCCTGCAGAAACGGGGTAGATCTGGCCGGCCTGCACAGGAACCTTGTTCAAACAGGCCAAAATCTCCTGGCCGCCGGCCTCGATGGCCTGAGCGAACTGCTCCTTGGTCACCCCGCTCCGCAGGCCCCAGACAATCCAGGCCCCAGGCTCGCTGTGCACGATGTACCACAGCTCGGTCTTGCCCCAGGCCTCCCCACCATGTTCCCTTGCATAGGCATCGTCGGGGTGAACCTGAACAGAAAGGTCATCATTGGCGTCAATCAGCTTCAACAGCAGGGGGAATTTGCCGGAAGCTGGTATCCTTCCTGGCCCTAACAGCTCTTCACCATATTCCTCAACTAATTGCGACAAATTTCTACCAGCTAGGGGGCCCCGGTCCACAACACTGGTTCCGTGGGGATGGGCTGCCACATCCCAACTCTCCCCAATCAGGCCAGAGGGGAGAGTCCGCCCCAGAATTCTCTCCAACTGCCGCCCACCCCAAATCTTCTCTTTGTAGATGGGGTGGAAGGTCAATGGGTACAGTTCATGCTTCATGTAATTCCTCCTACTTCAGCCGCTCTTCCAGCACCTTCTGTTCTGCCTCAAAACCCGGCTTTCCTAAAAGGGCGAACATGTTTCGCTTGTATGTCTCTACCCCAGGTTGGTTAAAGGGATTTACGCCCAACAGGTAACCGCTGATAGCGCATGCTTTTTCAAAGAAGTACAGTAGAGATCCGAAGTAGAAGGCGTCAAGCTTCGGCACCTCCACAATCAGATTGGGCACTCCACCGTCCGTGTGAGCCAAGATGGTCCCCTGAAAAGCCTTACTGTTCACCTGGCTCAGGCTTCGGCCTGCCAGGTAATTGAGGCCATCCCTGTCCTGGGGGTCGCCAGGCACCACTAGGTCTTTGCCGGACTCTTCAAACCAGAGCGTGGTTGCGAAGATATGGCGTGCTCCATCCTGCATGTACTGCCCCAGGGAATGCAGGTCAGTGGTGAAACTGACGCTGGCAGGAAAGATTCCCTTGTGTTCTTTGCCTTCGCTCTCGCCAAAGAGCTGTTTCCACCATTCGGCAAAGTACTGCAGCGATGGCTCATAGTTCACCAGCACCTCTGTTTGCTTACCTTGTCGGTACAGGAGATTGCGCAGAGCAGCATACTGGTAAGCTGCGTTGGCACCTAGTTCTGGAGTGCTGAACCAGCCGTAAGCAGCGGCAGCACCGTGAAGCAGGGATTCTACATCGATGCCCGCCACCGCAATGGGCAAAAGCCCCACTGCGGTTAGAACGGAAAACCTTCCGCCTACATCATCTGGGATAACGAAACTGGTATAGCCCTCCGCATCTGCCATCTGCTTTAAAGCCCCTTGAGAGGCATCAGTGGTCGCGTAAATGCGTTTCCTCGCCCCTTCCACCCCATATCTCTTCTCCAGCAGGTCCCGGAAGATGCGAAAAGCGATAGCTGGCTCTGTGGTTGTGCCAGACTTGGAGATGACATTCACTGAGAAGTCCCGATCCGCAATCAGTTCAATTAAGTCGCACAGGTACTTATCACTCACCGCATGGCCGGCGAAGAAGACTTGAGGCGTCTTCCTGGCACCAGTGCTGAGCAAGTTGTAAAATGAATGGGATAGCGCTTCAATCACAGCCCGGGCTCCTAAGTAAGAGCCACCGATCCCGATAACGATCAGCACCTCAGAATCAGCCTGGATTCTCTCCGCCGCTTCTTTGATCCTGGCTAATTCAGCTGCATCGAAGCTGATTGGGAGATCCAGCCAGCCTAGGAAATCGCTGCCTGCACCTGTCCCCTCATGCAGCTTGCTGTGGGCCTGCGCTACCTCTTGGGCAACGGCCGACAGATCGTCTGGGTCCAAAAATGACTCGGCATATCTATAGTTCAGAGTAAGCTCTCTCACGTGCTTTCATCCCTTTCTTAGATTCCTTTCATGAATACGACACCGCAGTTCTGTCACCTTCCCAACAATACCACTTTGTGGTAGACTAAAGACGAGGTGAAAACAGTGGATGTAGCGTTTATTGCAGCTATGGAAGAAGAACTGACGGCCCTAAAGCAGTGCCTGACACCCCGTGAAGAAACGGCGGCTTTCTTAGGCGATCTCCCGGTTTTTGCAGGCAGTCTGCAGGGCTATGACGTAGTAGTTGTCCAGTGTGGGATTGGCAAGGTTAATGCCGCCTTGGCCACCCAGTACACCATCGATCGCTTCCAACCTAAGAAGATCATCACCGCTGGGGTAGCTGGAGCGCTCAGTCCTAAACTGCGCATTGGTGATGTGGTTGTGGGCACCGGAGCCCAGCAGCATGACTTTGACGCCAGCCGTTTCGGTTATGCCAGGGGGGTTATCCCAAGGCTGGCCACCAGTTTGTTCCTCCCAGACTCGCGCCTCGTAGAACTCGCCACAGCCGCGGCCCAGGAGGAGCTGGGTGTCAACCGGGTCCATCAAGGACTGGTGGTATCTGGAGACGTCTTTGTGGCCTCCATGGAGGAAAAACAGGAGATCCTGGAGTTCTTTCCCGGGGCAATGTGTGCGGATATGGAAGCCGCTGCCATCGCCCAAGTGGCTGCCGTTAACCGCGTACCCCACCTGATTTTGCAGGCCATGTCCGACCAAGCTGATCATAACGCAACTCATGGATATAGACAATCCCTCTCCGAGGTCCTGGCTGATCTCCACTTAGTGGTGGCAAGGCTGGTGAAACTGCTCAAGGGCTAGTCTCCGATTGCTCACCTGACGCCCATTCCCAGTAGTTTAAGATCCCCTGGCAGAGGGCACGGGCCACAGCGGTGCGGAACTGGGGATCGCCCAACTTCGCTAAATCAGTGGGATTGGACATAAAGCCGATCTCCACCAAAACCACGGGAGGCCTAGCTTTAAGCAGCAGCAGAGTGCTGCGGGGTATTGGTGCCGCCTCGTTGAGCACCTGTACCTTCTCCAGCTCCTCCAGAACCAGTTGGGCATAGATTTGGCCCGCATAACGGTCTTTCATGTAAAACACGATGGCACCCGACTCGCCAGCATCCTTGGCAGCATTGGCGTGCACACTCATCCCCAGGTGCGCCTGGTTCATAAGCTTGAAGCGGCCCAGCAGATCCCTGCGGTGGCGCGTACCTTCGCTGACCAGATGGCTCACATCGCGATCCGTATCTCGGGTGAGGCCTACTCTAAGGCCTTCGGCTTCCAGCAGCTCAGCCATCTGCAGAACAATATCCAGGACATAGTGTTTCTCATAGATGTCCCCTGCTCCCACCGCACCTGAATCAATGCCGCCGTGGCCTGGATCCAGCATGATGTCGTAGATTACTTCCTGGTGAACCAGGCTGAGTGCGTACAGTCCGAAGGGATAGTGGTGGTACATGGACAGCAAAACGACAATGCCCAGGGCAGCCAGGAGAAACCACACCGAGTTTCTGGGGATGACAAGTATGTACAAACGGGACATGCCTTAGGCCCCCTTTCCTTCCCATGTATATTCAGGGATGGGTTGGCCTAAGCAGAAGATAAAAAACTCGAAAGGGAGGAACAACAATGCGAAGAGTAGTGTGTTTGGCGCTGATCCTTGTTCTTCTGGCCAGTAGTTTAGCTTTTGCTGCCCAGCTTCCCGAAACCGTCTTAACAAATGCTGCTGCAGTGCTGAAAGATATGACCCAACAGCCAGACTCCGAACAGCTGAAGAGCATCCTCAAAGACGCCCACGGCATAGCCATCTTCCCCTCAGTAATCAAGGCAGGATTAGGCATCGGAGGGCGGTATGGTGAAGGGGTGGTTCTGCGGCGCGACACCTCCACAGGCACATGGTATGGCCCCTACTTCGTGGAAATGAAAGGACTGTCTTACGGCCTGCAAGCTGGGATTCAAAGCACTGCCCTGGTCCTGGTAGTGGCCACGGAAGAAGGCATCAGAAGCCTGGAGGATGGCCGCATCACCTTAGGTGGCAATGTATCGCTAGCAGCGGGCCCTGTAGGCCGATCCGCTGAAGCCAGCATGGACGTTCAACTCAAAGCCGCCATGTACAGCTATTCCATGAGCAAGGGTGTCTTTGCCGGTGCATCTTTTGAAGGCGCAACCATCAGCAACAATGCCAGCACCAACAAACTGTACTGGGAAGAAACCTTGACTCCTGAGGAAATGCTGGACAAGAAAGCTAAAGGCACAGCCATTCAGGAACTACTGGACGAATTGACCAGCATCATCGAAAACAGTGAAGACAGGTGATTTCGTGAACGACGTGAAAGTGGAGAGCTTCTCCCTCGATCATACCACAGTAAGTGCACCCCATGTACGCCAGGCGGAGATCTTTCACACCCCCAAGGGTGATGTGATCACCAAGTATGACCTGCGCTTTACCCAGCCCAATCAAGACATCATGCCCACAGGGGCAGTCCATGCCTTGGAACATCTTCTGGCAGGATTCCTCAGAGAGGAGCTGGATGGGATAATCGACCTTTCTCCCATGGGCTGCCGCACCGGCTTCTACCTGATCAGGCTGGGCCAAGCCAGTGAACAGGAGGTAGCACAAGCACTAGTGAGGGCCCTGGATAGAGTTCTGGGAGCGAAAGATGTTCCGGCACGCAGTCCTGTGCAGTGCGGGAACTATCGGGATCTCTCTCTGTTTGGCGCCCAGGAGTACGCCAAGACAGTGAGGGGAAAATTGAGTGAGAAGTATCCTCTTAGCTGAAGCGATTTCCGGCAAAAACTACGGGAACCCAGGCTGTCCGCCTAGGTTCCCGTTCTTTTTTCTATTTATCCTGCATTTTTGCCCAAGTATCTCTCAAGGGTACGGTGCGGTTGAACACCAGTTTCTCTGGAGAGGAATCCACATCCACGCAGTAATAACCCTGCCGCTCAAACTGGAACCGATCCCCAGGCTGAACATCCTTCATGTTCAGCTCCACTCTGGCGTCTGTTAAGATCTCCAGAGAGTTGGGATTGAGGTTCTCTTCCAGTTCACCTTCGTTGGGATCCTCCTTGTTGAACAGGTGATCGTAGAGGCGGATCTCAGCTGGTAGAGAATGGTCGGCTGCTACCCAATGCAGGGTCGCCTTCACCTTGCGTCCATCAGGTGCCGACCCCCCCTTGGTCTCCGGATCGTAAGTAGCCCGAATCTCCACCACATTACCCTCATCGTCATAGACCACATCGGTGCAGGTAATGAAGTAGGCAAATCTGAGACGCACTTCCCTGCCTGGAGCCAGCCTGAAGAACTTTTTGGGAGGATCGAGCATAAAGTCATCCTGCTCGATGAAGATCTCCCTGGCAAAGGGGATCAGCCGGGTGCCTGCCTCAGGGTCTTGGGGGTTGTTCATTGCTTCTAGATACTCCACTTGGCCTTCGGGGTAGTTTTCAATAACCACCTTAAGGGGCCGGAGAACTGCCATGGTGCGGGGAGAAGTCCTGTTCAAATCTTCGCGGAGGCAGTGCTCCAGCAGGGCAACATCCACCACGCTGTTGGCTTTGGCCACGCCAATGCGGTCGCAGAAGTCCCGAATCGCTTCTGGAGTATAGCCCCTGCGCCTGAGCCCAGCGATGGTGGGCATGCGGGGATCGTCCCAGCCGCTTACCACACCGCTTTCCACTAGCCTCAACAGCTTGCGTTTGCTCATCACTGTGTAGGAAAGGTTTAAACGGGCAAACTCTATCTGCCGGGGATGGGGCTCGGGAAATACCTGTTCCAGAATCCATTCGTACAAAGGCCTGTTGTTCTCGAACTCCAGTGTGCAAATCGAGTGGGTGATGCCCTCAATGGCATCTGACAGGCAGTGGGTAAAATCGTACATGGGATAGATACACCACTTATCCCCTGTGCGGTGATGGGATACCTTGCGGATGCGATACAGGACTGGGTCGCGCATCACCACATTAGGCGAAGCCATGTCGATTTTCGCCCGGAGTACATGGCTGCCCTCTTCGAACTCCCCGTTCTTCATTCTCTCAAACAGATCCAGATTCTCCTCAACCGAACGGTTGCGGTAGGGGCTGTCCTTTCCGGGTTCAGTCAGTGTGCCGCGGTATTCGCGGATCTGTTCTGCAGTGAGCTCACAGACGTATGCCTTGCCCTGCTTGATGAGCTCAACTGCAAAGCCATAAAGTTGGTCAAAATAATCGGAGGCAAAATACAGATGCTCGCCCCAGTCGAAACCCAGCCAGCGCACATCGTTTTGAATGCTCTCGATATACTCAACCTCTTCTTTTTCAGGATTGGTATCATCAAAGCGCAGATGGCAGGTCCCGTTATAGTCCTTGGCTAAGCCGAAGTTTAGGCAGATCGACTTGGCATGCCCGATATGCAGGTAGCCATTGGGTTCTGGGGGAAACCTGGTAATTATCTTCTTATGCTTGCCTGAAGCCAGATCCTCATCTATGATATTGCGGATAAAATTGCTTGGCGTATTTACATTGACATCCATCGGCATATCCTCTCCTATAACTTTCCTCCTATTCACTGTAGCACAACCACACTCACTGTCAAGTTTATCCGGCGTGAAGGGGTCTACCGCCCAAGTGACTCACACAGCGGCGGGCTATCTCATTCCCCGTTTGGGCGCTGGCCACCAAGCCTGCACCCTGGAAAAACTCGTGGAGGAACCCAGCGCAAAAAGCATCCCCTGCCCCTGTGGTATCCAGCGCCTGGGCCTTCTGCCCAGGGACCGCCTCAACTGCCTCTCCTTCGCCACAAATGCAGCCCTGGGAACCCAGGGTCAAGACGACGCGGGGATAGTACTGAAGGAGCTGCCGTACCACGTTCTCTGGCTCCAATTGACCGCTGAGGACACGGCCTTCATCCAAGTTAGGGAAGACCAAAGCTGCTCCCTGAGTGAACTCTAGGAACCGCTCCACCCCAAAATCCTCCAATAGAGCATAGGACGAAGGGTCCACCGAAAAGGGAATGCCCAGTTCCCGGGCTTTACCCAGTACAGCGGCGGTGGAAGCGGCCAGGCTCTCGGAGCCAAAAAAGGAGTACCCCGTTATATGGAGATGCTGCAGCCCTGCAAAAAACTGATCAGGCAGATCCTCCGCTCGAAACAGGAGGTTGGCCCCCCGGGACGTTACCATGGTCCTCTCCCCCTCTGTATCGAGGAAAACCAGGATCATCCCCGTTGGGCTGTCTTTCTCTGCCAGATAAAGCTCCACACCTAGACGTTCCAATTCAGCTGCTAAGTTCCTGCCCACCTCATCTCGGCCGATCGCACCTGCAAACCGGACTGGAGTGCCCAGACTGCCCAGCCAAGCCGCGACATTGGCTGCTGAGCCTCCACCTCGGCAGGAGATGTCCCCGGTTACATCGCTGCGCGGCTGCAGGGGACCGTGGGTGGCGGCTGCGATATCCAGGGTAAGATCTCCGAAAACTCCAATCATAGCATGTCTTCCCGGCAGTAGGCTTGCGCCAACGCCGCCCCTAACTTGAGGTTGTTCTTGACCAAGGCAATATTGGCCTGAACTGTCTCACCCTGGCTGATTTGGTGCAGGCGGCTTAGGATAAAGGGGGTAACGTCCTTCCCCATAATCCCCTGCTCCTCGCACTCCTTCAAAATCTGATCCAGCCAGGCGTTAAAACGCTCTGTATCCAGTTCATCTTCTTCAGGAATAGGTGTGGCCACCACCATTCCCCCCGGGATGCCCAGCTGCTCTTTAGCCTTGAAGGCGCGCACGATGCGAGCAGGGTCATCCACTCGGTAATCTACCTTGAGGCCGCTGTCCCGCAGATAGAAGGCTGGAAAACTGTCGGTCTGATAACCCACAACGCTTGTCCCCTGGCTCTCGAGAACCTCCAAGGTCTTGGGCAGATCCAGCACAGATTTTGCTCCCGCACAGACAACCATGACATTGTAGGTTGCCAGGGCTTTCAAGTCTGCAGACACATCAAAGGTCTGCTCAGCCGCGCGGTGCACTCCACCAATGCCGCCAGTCACGAACACCTTGATCCCTGCCCAGTGGGCGATCTGCATGGTGGATGCCACCGTGGTGGCCCCATCCAGGCCCAAGGCCAAAAGGATTGGCACATCCCGTAGACTGGCCTTGGGAATGCTGCCCGACTCCGCGAGGTAACGCAGCTCCTGTTCTGACAAGCCTACTTTGAGCTCTCCGCCTAAAACCGCGATGGTGGCGGGAACTACTCCCTCTTCTCGGAGCAGAGCCTCAAGCTCCACAGCGAGCTCATAGTTTTCCGGATAGGGAAAACCATGGGCGATAATAGTCGACTCCAACGCTACTACGGGCCTGTTCTCCGCTAACGCACTGCTAACTTCCTGGCTTAGTCTCAGCATCTCGACTCTCCTTCGTCAAAAGAACTTCTAATGTCGGTTTAGCGCCCCAATACTCCTTGAAACGACTGTAGTCCTGTACCGCCCGCGCCACTCCCGATGGGCGGCCCTTGAAGGCACGGATCAGGATATTCTTCGGAGTGTGTTCCAGATCGACGAATTCCATAATCTGCACTGAATAGCCCACTGTCTCCAAGAGTTTGCCCCTAGCAGCATCAGTAAGCAGTGCCGCCACCCGTTCTTTCACAATACCATGTTCCAAAAGCACTGGATCCACTTCTTTGCCCAGTTGGGCAGCGACCTCATGCTGGCAGCAGGGGACTGCCAGAATCACCTGCGCCCCCCACTGCACTGCCTGTGCCAAGGCATAGTCAGTGGCCGTATCGCAGGCGTGCAGGGAGACCACCATATCCACTGGTCCTGATGCTTCGAAGTCCCGGATATCAGCACAGAGAAACTCTAGGTGCTGGTAACCCAGTTTGCGGGCCATCTGATTGCAGAAGTTGACCACGTCTGCCTTGAGATCGAGCCCCACAATCCGTACCGGGATGTGCAGATGCTTAACCAAGAAATGGTAGAGGGCAAAGGTGAGATAGGCTTTGCCGCTCCCAAAGTCTACGATAGTCAGTGGCGAAGCGGAACGGTTCTGCAGATGGGGTAAACAGTCTTCTACAATCTCCAGGTACTTATTCAGCTGCCTGAACTTGTGGTAGCGCTTGGCCAAAACCTTTCCCGAGCTGTTCATAACCCCCAGCTCCACCAAGAAGGGATAGACGGTTCCTTCTTGGAGGGCATAGCGCTTGGGCCGATTGTGGGCCAAAACCGCGTCCTGCTCTTGGCGGGAAGGGGCTAGGCGCAGAATCTTCTCTACCCCCTTCTTACTTACCAATACTTGGTAATCGGCCTCAGGTGTGCAGAAGTGCGCCTGGCGAAAAGTATCCTCCATCATCTGCAGGACCAACTCCTGGGCCTGCTCTGGAAGAAGGTTCTCATGCAGTACTTTTTGGGGGTAGTGGTAAGCAGCCTGGTAATGCAGCCTACCCCTCAGTTCCACGGGACGCAGGGACACCCGTTCATAGGGAAGGGACTTGCGCCGGCGCTTGCTCAGCGTACAGGCTAACACCTTCCCTGTGGGCAGCATTTCCTTAAGCAGATCCCCCAGTTTGCTGAACTCTCTCATCACGCATCACCTACTTAGCCCGCCACCACTTTCTCAATCACAGGCTGAAGAAACTCCTGCTGGTCATAGAGCCACATCAGCATAGCCAGATTGCGGTCGGCCAGGCCAATATTCCCAGCGTCCAGGAAGTAAGCGGCAAAAAGCACTTGAATCAAATAAGCCATACAGAGGAAGGCGTAGCCCTCCGTCCTTTCCATGGGCTGGACTGAATGGTACCCTGCAATAAGCTCCTGCACAAAGCTCAGCCAGGCACTGCGCTTATTCGGATCATCGAACACCTCGCTCAAGACCGCGGTGGCCAAATAGCACAGATCAAAGAGGCGGACACCCAAGCGCACCCGATCGAAATCCAGGATACCTGCGATCTTATTCCCCCGAAAAATCAAGTTCGCTGGATGGAAATCCCGGTGAATCAGCTGCCTAGGCAGGGATTCATAGGGGTTGACCAGCTCCCCTTCTATGGTCTCCTTTAAGGCATGGAGGGTGTGGCCGAACCTCTGGGCAGCGTAACCCTGCACTGTTGGCCAGGCAAAACTCGCCACTTCGTGAAACAGATCAAAGGTAGGAAACGCGTCACCGGCATCGTAAGCAGCCAAGGCCTGGTGCAAGCGAGCTAGCGTAGATCCAGCTTCCCTAGCGAACTCCGGCGAGCAGCTGTTCAGTTCGTCGCCTGGCGTGCCTTCGACGAAGCGGTAGAGAACATAGATCCCCAGCTGGTATTCGGCCCAAGGCAGCCCCTCTGTAGTGTAGAGCAGAGGAGAAATGGGATGCCCCTGTTCCGTCAGCCAGGTGAGCAGGTTATACTCCTCCCAGACCCGCGTGCGGGTGTCCCGGTGTTTGAGAATGTAAGTCTGATCCCCAACTTGGACCCGCCAGACCCCATCTTGCAGGGATGAAATGTCAGCATCTCTAAACTCAGAACCCCACTTAACCAATAGCTCCTTCACTCCAGCTCCTCCTGTCCATCTAAGTGCCGCGGCGATTCTCCAGTTCTGCTTGAGAGCACAAACTCTGTGTTGCGGACTATGGTTTCGGCGATTTCGTCCACAGCGTTCATAATCCACATATAGGTCTGAGTATTGGGCTCGTAATTTGCCTCTCCAAAGGAATGAATCCTGCCTTGCTTCTGCAGCTTGTTGACTTGAGCGAACTCCTCCCGGGCACCCTTGGCATACACTCCAAAAGTTCTGCCCCCATTTTGGTTAATTAGGGAAAAGACCGGCACATCACTGGGGCCATCGGCGATATAAATCATATTCTGGAAGGGGATGCGCCGTTCAGACCGGGGAATAAAGGTGTTAACATCAATGGCCTCTAGTTTGTTTACTCCCTTATTGATCTCGAAAATGGCTCGAGTCTTGGTGGTGTTATCGATGATAAAACCTATGTCCTCGATGGTAATCTCTTCTTCAGGCCGTTCGGGAACTCCGTTTTGCAGATAGCCTGGCGGCAGCCGCATCTCCACAAACTCACAGGCCCAAACACCATCCACATACTCCGCAATTTTGCTGCCCAAAATCATCTGGCGCAGTCCGGTGCTGACAATATAGTGTTCCACTTTGATGTCATGTTTACGATACACTGGATGGTTGGTCACATGTTCCTTTACCTCAAGAAAGAACTGCGGCAGCCCGGGGTAAAACTCCAGCTCACTTCCTAGTTTCCTCAAAAGCTTGTTATTTAAGCCCCTGAACACCCCTGCCCGTACATAGGACAAGATATGGTTAAGGTAGATGCTGTCCTCAGCCACCATTTCGTTTCCTTCCCGGCGCAGATACGCAGGGAGGGAGTTGACCTCGCGCCAGAATTTCCGGCTGTCTACTTTGTAATGCCGAAACAAAGGCTCCTGCATATAACCGGGAATGAGCGTCTTGTCGAAATCCCAAATCACCGCAATATGCGTCTTGGTGAAGAGCTCAGCGACCATGCAACCAACCTCCTTCTAAAGATCGACGGGAAGTCTCTGCCCCCAAGCTATGCCGTGCACGTCCACCTTACAGTCATAGACCAATACCCCAATACCTCCCTGATGCGCCTGCCGCAGCGCTTCAGCAAATTGGGGATCAATATGCTCAGCAGGCTTAAAGGCCCGGGCATCTGACCTCTGTACAACAAACAACACCGTACCTCCATAGGCTCCGCTGGCCTGGAGGTGAGTCAACTCCTGCAGATGCCTCCTGCCCCTAGTGGTAACCGCATCAGGGAACATGGCCATTCCATCCTGCACCAAAGTACAGCTCTTTACCTCCAGGAGCATCTGCTTTCCTCTACTCTTTCGCAGTAGAAAATCAAACCTCGATTTTCCTACGGTGTACTCACGGTTCACCAGTTCCCAATCCTCCAACTCGGCAACGGCTTTATTGCGCAGCGCCATATCTGTCAATTGGTTAACGAGGGCAGACTGCAGAGAAACCAAGACGGCCCCTGGCGCTTCCACTAAGATCACAGACCACTTGGTTCTGCGTGTGGGATTATCTGAGGATCTTAGATAAACTACCGCGCCTGGCACCAAGAGTTCCTTCAAGCGCCCTGGATCCGCTACATGGGCTTCCACAGTCTCACTGGAACACTCCAGCTGACAGATGGCCAAGAATCGATTAGGGCGTTCTAGGAACACCGCTCGCACTAAGGGGCCGAATTCCAGGGATAGATTGCTCTGCACTGCTGCACCACCTGTGTCTGAT
>JGI24500J29687_10034962_pt1 | contig 13831 bp, 10 predicted proteins | sample BioPla2RNA1_FD_29687 | JGI IMG/M metagenome (IMG submission 29687) | reverse complement strand
TTTTCTTTTTTCGTATTACCTTACTGTTTTGCACCGGTATGCTGAATACCTTCAACGAATTGCTTCTGAGCAACCAGGTACACAACCAGTATGGGCAGCAAGCTTAGCACGGCACCTGCCGAAGCCGTCGCTTGGTTGTAAATGGATTTGTCGATAACATATCCTAAGTCGTCAACCATTTGTACCGCCATTCTGTACAATCCGGGCAACCCTTGCGGGAAAATTCGAATTTTCGGATTGGTCAAGTACATATTCGGTTCCGTATAGTCGTTCCAGTGGAAGACCATGGACAGAATGGATACAACCAAGATGGAGGATTTGGATATAGGCAGAATGATTCTAAAGTGAGTCTGAATAAATCCGCATCCGTCGATGTATGCCGCTTCTTCCAATTCCTTCGGCAAGTTAATGAAGAATTGTCGGAAGATAAAGATATACAAGCCTCCTTTTAGACCGTATCCGAATATACACGGAATCAAAATCGGTTTCATGGAGTTGGTCCATCCGAACACGTTGCTGTACAAAATGAAGGACGGTATCATCATAACCTGTAACGGAATAACCATCGCCAATACGAGTATTCCAAATAACAGATTGCTACCTTTAAAGTGGAATCTTGCGAATCCGTATCCGATAAACGAACAGGATATAACATGGATTAAGGTTGCAACTGCAGTCATGTACAGCGAGTTAGGCAGCGTAACCGGTCCTCTTAATTCCTGCCATGCATATTTATAGTTCGCCCATCTTAGTCCTCTTGTGGGAATCCACTTAACGGTAATGTCCGTCAGGTCGGCCAACGATTTAACGGAGTCCGTTAACAAGAAGAGGAACGGATATAGGAAAACGAAAGCCATTGAAAACAGCAATATATAGGTGAAGAATCGGAATATGATGTGTTTCCATGTAGATGCATGCTTCAGTTTTTGCCATCCGCTAATTTCATGAATTTTTGCAGCTTGCATGGCCAATTCCAGATCTATTTGTTGCTGAGTTTTAGTTCTTTTGAAGAAACTCATTTACATAACCTCCTCTCTACTTATTACCGGATCTTCTGATCAAAGCAGCGATACCGAATATAACACCGATTAATACCAATATGATGGCTATATAGACACACGCTAGCGCAGCTGCAAACTCGAATCTAGTGCTTCTAAACGCCTGAGAATGAATCGTTGTCATAACTACGTTCGTGGATTCGGTAAACATGTCGATCAAAGTATAGATAATGGAAACCAATATGATTTCACCGATCATGGGCAGCGTAATCTTCCAGAACATTTCCCATTGCGTTGCTCCGTCAACCTTCGCCGATTCGTACAAGGAACCGGAAATAGATTGCAAGCCCCCTAAGAACAGGATAATCGGAACGGGACACTTCCAAAGAACCTCCGTAATACGGGCCAAGAACTGCATAACGATGTTCGATACGTTCGGTCCTAAATAGTAGAGAACTTCTCTGGGAATGAGGATGGTACCTCGGGTCACGCTAGTCGTGTCTGTTCCCATTGCCGTTTCACCCATTTCGTCCTGCAAACCTTGGTTCATTATTTGCTGCATGATAAAACCTGAACCCAGCAAGAACGGGAGTACGAACAAGGATCTGAGAATACCTCTGCCCTTAATGTCCAAGTTAAGCAGTATAGCAATGAACAAGGAGAAAACGACGACGAGAGGCGTTCTGATCAACATTTCCTTGAAAACTCTCTGGTACAGAGGTATATAGGCTATACTTTCGAATAAAATGTTGCGGTAGTAATCAAATCCCAGCCATACCTTCTGCAATCCCTTAATGGATTCCAGCTCCGAAACGCTTAATGCTATCGTTTCGTAAGCAGGATACAGGAAAAACAGAATGGTACCAATAATCCATGGAGATACCAGTATCAGCCCCTGGATCGCTTGACGCTTTCTAAAATCTACTCTCATTAATTAGTACCCCCTTTAACTACAACATAACTCTTTGCAGGAACTGTTATTCCGTTATAAGTCTTGTCTGTTTCCGGATTGTAGTTGATAAGAATGGTGCTTCCGTTACTGTATTCAACCCTTACCAACTCATAGTTCAAAATGTCTTTTTCAACAACTTCGTGTTCCAAAATATAGCTGTTGTAAATATCTTTCATTTGTTGGAACTCTTTATAGGTTCCTACAATGTCTTCGATCCATGCTAAGTAGTAAGAACTGAAGATTTCATTGTCTTCAATGTTCATCAACAAGTCCGTCGGCTGGTAAGATAATTCAAAGTAAGGATAGCAGCCAAATTCTAACCATTTTAGCTTCATCCACTCGTAGTCGTAGGACAAGTTGCCGGGGAATGTGGTATACGGCACCGATCCGTGAACAACCATTTGATAGAACGGTATGGTCTGGTCCGTAATGAAGAAACCGCTGTCTTCGTACGGTATATTGTATAAGTAGTCGGCTGTATTTAACAAGTAAGCATTACCGCCTTCGTAGGCCGCTTTCATTCCTAATTTCTGAACGTCAGTACCGAACATAGCCCAACGATCCGCCGTATCGTAGCGATTGACGATCTTTCCGTCTTTGTAATTGCAGTACAACTTGATACCCATATCTTCAAAACCGATGGCTCGAATATTATGTTTAACGGCCTTCGGAACGAATTTCCTGAAGAACAAGTTGTAGGAACGGATCGGGTCAAACAAGAACTGACCTCTCCATGACATGAGAATGTTGTTCAAGTCATAAATCAAATCCGCTCTTCGGTTATATCCCGGTGTCGATGCATAGGCATTGACGTAGTCCGCTTTCATACCTAATATGATATTGTTATCAATTGCGTATTTCGTTAATTTCTTAAGCTTCGGAGCTCCGCCTAATCCGATATGAAGCTGGTAATGGGTCGGAGCAAATTCTCCGTATCCGTACTTATTCCATCCGTCTAAGAGTACGAACATGTTATCGACGCCGGCTTCTTTTAAGGTTTCTAAAACCGTAATCGCTTGTTCGAAGGTGGTCATTTTGATGTATTTGTCCACCAAAAGACGATCCTCGGTTATTCCCATAAACAAGTCTATTTGCATGGGAACCGGATCACCTTGTTGTATCTTGCTTGCCATCCAACCGGAAGAAATATAATACTCTCTTACCTTTTTGGCCATGCCGCTGTAGTTTGCTTCATCGCCTACCGTAAAGAAGTATTTGATCTGTCTGGATGAATTCACTCTGTCTTTTTGTACGTAGTTCAAAGGCGTTTTCACGTTAAAACGAGCGTCTTGGAAGAGACGTCTGTAAACGAAGTCGGCATAAATGTAGTTTCCGTACAACCTTCTGTAGGCGGGATTGAAAAATAATCTTGTGTCTTCATCACCCTTTGTCACGACAGCGACGTAAGCATTGTCGTTTCTTTTTACACCGAATACGGGCAGCATCAAAGTTTTTTGGTTGTTATCCTTGTACTTCGTATCGATGGCCTCGAAATCCAAGCTGTCATCGTAGTAAACGCTCCATCTGTATTCCGTTGCGTATACGCTCATTCTTTCGTTAAAGTTGTATAGCGCACCGGATCCGTCCGGATAGAAAACATATCCGTCTTCGGAAGGATGAGCGACTCCGAAATACGGGAAGACTTTGATGTTGGCAAAACCATAGGTATCGCCGTATTCAGCGAGCTCCTCTATGGGAATATCGATTGTCAAAGCATCGTCTTCTAGATATACGTATATGGCCATTCTTATCTTGTAATCCGTAAAATCGTATGTCAGCTTAAGACCGTTATCAAGTTTTTCCGTTACTAATGTATATTTATCCTTATCCCAGTTAATGTTCTTAATAACTTCAACGTTCGCATATGAGATTTTAAAAGATCTCTTTGCTTCACTTTTCCAGTTTGCACCGGTTATACCTTCCTGAAGGGGATTTTCTTCACTTATATTGCTCTCCCAAACAAATCCGTTTCTCTTGTCTTCAATTGCGAAAGACTCCCATCCGGAATGATAGTACAGGTTCAAATTCTCCGACGAGCCGATCAATGTGTACCCGTTCGGCAAATTGGAAGGTGCTGCCTTTGCCGATTCCGTCGGGACAACGACAATGGAGAGAACACAACAAATGGCAATTATTAGCGAAATGATTCTCTTTTTCATCCAATTCCCTCCTTAACTCTTAAATAATAGATATTTAATCTCAAATGCCAAGTCCTCAACAAAGGTAGCAAAGTGAGAAATCAAAGCCAACAGCAGTAAGATAATGCACCATAGGAATGCTATACCTACGATGTTTAAAAATACCGTAAATAATGCTCTACCTAAGGAATACGAATTCATTACCATAACGTTGATGATGAATAATAACGCAACCCATGCCCAAATAACACCGATTAAGAAATTGTAGAATCCGACTTCAGTCACGGACAATACGCGGGACAAAAGTGCTATGGGAAGAGTAAATACAATGTACGGTACCATGGAATATGCCGTTGCTGTTATGATTTCTCTCATATGGCATTCGCCGTCCGTAATCGAGGTTACGGCAAAAGAAACCACCATCCAGCTCAACAAAGGAACGTAAAACTTGAACAGCTCCAGCGGTATATTCGCATGAATAGGTAACAAGCTCGCTACCGGGTAGTGGGTTATATATATCGAAATAACTCTCACCGGGAAGATTAAGAACAACAGTACAACGGCCGGCCACCATTTGAAATCTTCCCTATCGTATTTGATGGCACTGAAAGCAGCAAGAGGATGATAAATAACCCCAATGATACTTTGTAACCAAAACATAAATTATACCTCCCCTGGTTTAATAATAGTCCACAACGTCTTCGCTGAACCAGTTCAAGCGACTCAAGATCCATACAACAACTACGATAATTGCAATACCGCATAAAATAACCAGTACGAAATTGTTGCGGAAGATTTCATGACGATACTCGTTAAATGCCGTGGAGTATCCTGCGGCATCACCGGCTTTTTCATAAGCATCCATGGCTTCGATCCACAAGCCTTTTTTGTAATAGGCTTTGGCGATACCTTTATGTGCAACATAATAGTTTCCTGCAACGTCAAGAACTTCTTTCCAAAGGTCAAAGGACTCTTCGTACAAGCCTTGCTGGTACATTTCAACGGCTGCCGTAACTTTTAAGGTAAACCCGGTAGGCTGCAGGACCTGCAAGTTGTTCGCAGTCTTATCCAATACATAAACGTTTCCGTAGCTGTCTACCGCCATACTGGAGGGCTCTTTAAATCTTCCCTTAACGTCACCGATACCTCCGAATACACCTAAGATGTTTCCTTCCGGATCGTATCGATAAATGTAACCGTTGTATTTTTCCAAAGCGTAGATAATACCGGCTTGGTCAACGGCAACGTCTACGAAATAAGGATCTCTAATGGTGTCGATGGTTCTCGCCTGCAGACCGTATTTCTTTTGAGGATACGTATTTTCACCTACCCAGTTGATTCTCTTAATCTCGCCGCGCTTTTGGTCAAGGGTTGTAGCATATATCAAACCGTCATCGTGAATAATGAAGTTTGTAAATGCAGGAGGAGCGGGTTTGAACATCTTGTCACGCTGAGTTTTGGTATAGAACAAACGTGCAAACAATTGGGTAATGGAAAAGTCTACTACGCCGGAAGCCGTCAAGCCTCTAAATTCGTTATCGGCGTCAAGGCTCATCAAATCGTGTCTTTTAATCAAATAGATATATCCCGTATTGTTTACGTATAGCTTTGTAGGCTTAAATTCACTGACAATGGAATACAGCAATTGTGATTCCGGATCCCAAAACATTTCAATACACTTTCCGTCCGGTTCAATATGCAGGATACGTTCATTCATCGTGTCCGCAATGAATATGTCGCCGTACTCATCTACATAGATACCGGAGGGCTGATTAAATGTAGTCGGCTGGTCTTTATATCTCGGATCTACTTCTTCGGAAGGAATATCATAGATTTCCGTAATGACATTTTTTACCGTACAGTCGGGATTCAAAACGATAATCCTGTTATTTCCGGTATCGCATATATAAATGAAACCTTTCTTATCGATAAATATGTCTTCCGGAAGATTCATAAATCCGTACTCTTCTCCCAAATCGTTCACGATATTTTGTACGGTGTATTGCTGTGGAATATTAGCGCGCCTTACACCACCCTCAAGCTTGAAAATGAAGTCGGCATTAGCAACAGGTATTGATGTAAATATCAAAACGATAGACAATATTGAGAACAAGGTTATTTTTGCAAATTTCAATCTCTTTTTACTCATTTTAATTACTCCTTTTCTCAAATTAAGATTTAATACCGGAATATGCCATAGTCGTCATAACCTGAGCTTGCATGGTAACGAAAATGATGATAGTCGGCGCTGTCATTAAGAATGAAGCTGCAGCGGAAGCACCGGCACGAGCCAGCGAAGAAGCTGCCGCACCGCCGGCGATTGTCTGTAATGCCAAAGGCAATACCTTCATGGCCTGCTTATTGGTGTAAAGCAAAGCGGCTGACGAGTCATTCCAGTTCCCTGTAAAAGAGAGCACAAGCAAGGTTGCCCAAGCAGGTTTGACAGCAGGCATAACTATCTTCCAGAAAGTTGTCCACTCGTTCGCTCCGTCCATACGGGCAGATTCCAATAATTCGTTTGGAAACTGATCGATAAACTGTTTCATTAGGAAGAAGTTATACGGAACGGCAATCTTGGGTATAATCAACGCCCAGTATGTATTTAATAATCCTAATGAAGCGACCGTCATATAGGTCGGTATCGAGGTAACATGGCCGGGGAATGTCAAAGCTGCAATAACGATACCGAACACGATTTTAGAACCGGGAATATTATGCTTCGAAATCGCATAAGCACCCATGCTCGATACCAAAATGGTCAATGTCACGTTAACTATGGTAATAAATACACTGTTAAATATATATCTTGTAAAAGGTACCGTCGTACCGGAGAGCGAGATAACCAAGTCTCCGAAATTCTTCAATGTCGGTCTTCTTACAAAAAACCTAGGAGGGAACAAGAACAGTTCCTCAAACGGTTTGAATGCGGTACTTACCAAATAAACCAATGGCAGAGCCGTAAAGGCCACTAAGGCTAACATAATGGTATAGACTAACAGCCATCTGAAGTTAATATGGAATTTACCGTTAATTATTTCAAAAGCACTGTTATTTGTTCTCATGAACTAAATCCCCTTTCTGTACTAATCCCTCGGTGCGAATACCTTAAAGGATATCCGGCTTAGTGTAAACGATAATAGGAATAGGAATACAGCGATTGCCGATGCATATCCCATCTGGAATCGAATGAATGCATAGTCGTAAAGGTGAGCAATAATGGTATGTGCCGAGTAGTTCGGACTAGGCATTCCTGCTACTTGAGTCGGTACATCAAATACACTCAAGGATGAAACGATCGTCATAATAGCAGAGAATAGCAACTGGGGCATTACGTTCGGTATAATCAGATACCACAATTCTTGGAATCTGTTTTTTATACCGTCGATGGAACCGGCTTCAAACAATGCGGGCGGTAAATTTCTCAAACCTGCCAACACAACCAAGAATCCGCTTCCCATACTCATCCATACTTGAATTATGATAACAACCCACAAGATGTAAGCAGGGTCCTTCGTCCATAATACGGGTTCCGTGATTACACCGAAATGGAACAATGCGTAGTTAATGTATCCGTAACGGTCGCTGGAAAACAGCATCATCCATACAACTGACATCGCGATGGCATTCGTGATCGAAGGAGCATAGAACGCCAAAGCAAAAGCATTTCTGAATTTCAATTGGTCTATGACCCATGCGGCCAAAAACGTCATGATATAGGTTAAAGGACCGGTTATACCTGCAAATATGAAAGTGTTTTTCAAAGCAATTAAGAATATATCGTCATCGGTCAATAACACTCTGTAATTTGCAATACCCATCCATTTCGCCGGCTGAATCATGTTAAAGTTCGTTAAGCTTAAGTACATGGATATCAAAACCGGCATAACGATAAAGATGATCATGAGTATAAGGAAAGGCGCTAAGAACAGTGTAGGCGTTCCGAATTTCTTCCACCATAATGTTGTTGAAAACTTAAACTTTTCAAAGCCCTTCAGACTTTGTCTTTTAATCTCAGTAGCGCTCTGCATAAATTATTCACTTCCCTTCTGCTTCTGCTTTTCAGCGGCAACCCTTGCTTCTTCTTCAGCAGCATTTACACCGTATTCTTCTTGTTTTACTCTTAATTCTTTATTAATTTGCTTAACGGCTTCTTCCAAAGCTTCTCTGGGAGTTACGTCTTCTAAAACAACGTCGGTCCAAGCATTCACCATATGTCTCGAGGTGAAGTATCCGCCTAAGACGATGGGAATTTCTTTATACCATTTCCATTGTTCTTCTATAACGGCAAGATGCTCACGTTGCCATCCCATGTTTCGGAAGGCATCCAGATTTGCCGAATTCCATTTTGCTTCCGCACCGATCAGAGACTCGATTTCATTACCGAAATCAATTTGTACATCTCTCGATGTCCACCATTTCAAGAATTCCCATGCGGCTTCTTGTTTCGTGGATTGGGAGACAATAATACCGGCCGTGTCAATGATACCGCCGATGGATCGGTCGATGGTTCCGTCTTCTTTCATTGTTCCGGGAACCGGAGCAACTCCCCATTTACCCTTTAATTCCGGTGCAGCCGTTGCCAATTGAATGTAGAACGGATAGCTTGAAATACCCATGGGCATTTGACCGGAACGAATCTTCGTATAGAAGCTTTCCTGAACGGCAGGCATACCGTAAGTGGTATACAGCGAAGTATACTTCAAAAATGCGTTGTAAGCTTCAGGCGTATCCAATGCGGACTTGGTTCCCGCTTCGTTGTAGTAGGAAGCACCGCTTTGGAACAAGAAAGGCGTAAAATCGGCTCCAAATGCAAATTGCATGTTGTTTCTGTACAGTTCAGGTAATGTATCCAAACAAAGCTCTTCCCACGTGTTCGGTATTTTCAGGTTCATTTCTTGCACTATATCCGCACGATAGAACATGAGCTTAAAGTTCATGGTCTCGGGAACGGCGTAATATCCGCCTCTGTATTGGAAGGGCACCATCAGCTGAGGCAAGAATCTCGATGCAACTTCATCAAAATCATCGAATTTCGACAGGTCCACAACCGCATCACGAATAGCGAATTCAACCGGTGAGGATGCGGCAACACCGAGTCCGACATCCGGAGCGGTACCGGAATGCATGGAAAGAAGCAATACGTTAACGGCACCTGCATTCAACTGCGATGCGGGCAGAACGTTCATGCTGACGGCGATATTGGATTGTTCGGTAAACTGTTCGTCAACCATCGCTTTGATGGCTTCGGACCATTCACGACCTCTGGAAATCCAAACCTTAATAACTTCGTAGTCTCCCTCCATAACTCCGCCGACGTTGTCATAATCCACTCGGAAAGAACGCAAGAAGTTTTCCCAAGTAACAATCAGCTTCTGGAAGACGTTTGATTTTTTATTAACTAATTTTTCATCCGGATTTGCAACATAAATATAATCGAGGGTCAACGGTTGTTGCTGCAAGCTTAATATAGCGCTGCTCATCGAGTTCTGTGCTACCGTGAGACCGTCGAGTTGGCGAACCAAATCATCCGGATCTTTCAGAATACGTTCGATATAGTTGCGTGCCATGTTAAGGCTATCGACAATACTCGATTTCTTTGAAGAAATGCTCAGCAAGAAATCGGAATGTTTGATCAACTTATCTCTTAACATTGTAAGGTTCGGCACTAAATCCGGAATCTTCTTTTCAAATTGGTAGTCGTAGTTTACGTCGGGTTCGGCTCCGGCGATCAAGAAGATCTTTTGCAGGATAACCGAAAGGAAGAAAGAGTCGTCCGTCAAATCGGCTATGGTTTGACCCACTTCACCCAATTTGACTTTCAACGATATGGTGTTCTTTCCTTTTTTCAAATGGAATAAATAAGGATTTCCGTCGGCATCCGATAACGTTATCAGCTGCCAATCTTTGTCATACGGGAAACGGTAGCAGTTCATTTCTTCAAAGGGAACTTCACCGTTAATCTTTATTTGTCTGTAAGAAGGAAGACCGTCGTTCCAAACTTGTTGTGAACGAAGAGCAATTTGGTATAATCCTTCCTCTTCCACATCAAATTCAAATATGATTTCTTGGTTACCATAGCGCCATTGCCATCCGCCAATGGAGTTCATGATAATTCTTTCCAAGTTATACGGTTCGTTTGTCGGGTCTTGGTTACCCAGCAACACCAAAGTCGTATCGGACTTTTTAACAACGTGGTCCTCTGCTTGGAATTTTATAGTAGATGAAGCGTTCTTCAGTCCTTTTGCCTTGTATTCTTTAAGAATTTCTTCGTAGGTCGGTAATTTCAACGGAGACACTATACGGATCTTATCAAATGCGACCGGTTGGTCTGCAAAGACAAAACGAACCGTATGAGTTCCCTTAGATAAGTAGAACATCAAAGGATCGGCATAGGTACCGTTAACGTCTTCGAGACGAATGGAATTCCATTCATGAATTTCGACTTGGCCGGGCTTCACTTCGTCGCCTAAAGGATTGATCCTCGGTTCCCCCTTATCTTTAAAGAATCTGGGGAACTTAATTCCTTTCATTTCCGTAAAGGTTTCCACTCCGTCAATAAGTACGTCTCTTGCAACGGAAGATTTTGAATCCACTAACGGATAGTAGTCTACTTCTATATTATATAATCCCGGAGTTTCGACTTCAAAAGTCCACTCCATCCATTGTACATCATTTTCCCATATCAGAAACTTACCCTTTTTTCCTCCGAGTTCGTCCCAAATGGGTACTTGATCGACAGGTATACTCGATTTGAAATTCTCCGCAGCGGGTATTTCAATCGTTATACCTTCCGTAGGCTGATAACCTTTGTCAGCATACTCTGCCAGTACGTCCCAATAGTAAATGATGTTGTCTTCATAGAAGTCAATCTTATATCCGGATGTTGTTTTGTCACCGAATTTTTCTCTCAACGTCAACCCTTGTTTACCGTCGTCGGCAAAAGCGGTTGAGACAAACATCATTGACACCAGAACGGACAATGCAAGAATCCAAGCTAACATTTGTTTAAAACGCCTGAACCTCATCAATCAACACTCTCCCCCTCGTTCAAATAATAATTTACAACAGGCTTTATAGGCCTAAGAGATAAAAAATAAATAATTCCTAGCAACATTTCCTAAGCGACCTGAAATATTACTTCCATGACTTTGTTGTAATACACGACCTTTGTTTTACATCCAAAAGGTTATAAAGAAACGCACACCACTGTTATATAATACAGTATTTTTCTTATCTTATCAAGCGAAATTTTTAACCGTATGAACTCGTCGAGGCGCTATCTTGTCTCCTTTTAAAGAGGTTTTTGATATACTCGATACGTTTTATACAGTTTTCCGCCTATCCCCAGGATGCTACGGATACTTGCTTCGTTAAACTCCGCTACCGTAGAACCTTCTCCCCATATGTAGCCTTTCTTTTCGGCCTCCAGCATCAGCCGATAAAACATGGCGCTGTTCACTCCCTTGTTCTGGAACTCCGGAACAACGAACTGCAGAAAGATTCTCATTGCATCGATATTCTTTCGTTCTTTGAGTAAATAGAAAACTCCTTTTAAGGTTAGCTTTCCTTTCAGCTTAATGATAATCCGGTTGTAATCCGGTATCGCCGCTACGAAACCTATCGGACGGTCGTTGCTTCGGGCGATATATACAAGAGATTCATCGATAAAAAATTTTAGTTTCTTAAACGTTGTTAAGATGGATCCCTCATCCGGTACCGACAAATGGGTCCATGTTTTCGGCATCGAATTGACGATCACTTCATGAATGTCTTTCACTTCTTTTTTTAAATTTTTCATATCGAGCGGATCGATACGGAAGTGAAATTTCTCCATCGCATAAGGTACGGCTCTCTCGCATCTTTCGATATTCATTTCCTGTCGGGTTATCAAAAATGCATAAAAATCGGTATCCTTTTGAAAACCGTACTCCTCGAAAAAGTCTACGTAGTAAGGAGGGTTGTAGACATTCATGATCGTCGGAGTATATTCGAATCCTTCAATTAAAAGCCCCCTGTCTTCATCTCCTTCTGTCGGTGAAGCGGGACCTTTTACCAAATCAACTCCTTTCTCTTTTAGATACTTTAACGCTTCGTCAAAGAGTAAAAACGCAACGGACTTATCGTTTATGCTTTCAAACAAACTGATAAAACCGATGTTTTGATTTTTTTCCTTATTTAATTTTTCATTGACTCCTGCCAATATTCGGCCGACAGGATTGCCTTTATCATCGTATACGATAAAGAATTTATGCGGATTTTCTCGAAGCAACGGATTGTTTTTCCCTAATAGTGTTCCTTTTTGGAGAAGCTCTATAGAGAAAACCTTTTTGTCATTCGATCCGTATATGCGATAAGGCACCCGTATAAATTCCTTAATGCCGGTTTTACCCTTTACTTCTTTTATAATCATCTTATCTTTCCTAACTTACCAACAGCTTAATAAAAGCCGCTATAAAAAATCCTAGATAATTGCCAATAGCATACCCTACCAATCCGCTGCTCAATCCGGTGATTAATACTTCGTCGTTTTTTAAAGCGGATACAACGGGAGGGATAAATGCCGGTCCGTAAATACCGGCTGTCGATGTTATAATCGCCGTGTCCCGATCAATGTTGAAAACCTTTGCCAAAACAAAATGTAAAATGATCGAACCGAACATAATTAAAGCGGTATAGACGAAATAAATACTCGGCATGCGAATGATTGTGGTTATGTCAATGGTCAATGCCAAGGCAAAACTGAATACAAAAATAAGATACTCCCCTATTTTATATGCTTGCGGAGTGGAATTCACTTTTTTCAACAAAGAAAATGCAATACCGAGGGTTGTTACTCCCAACATAATAAAAACAACCGACATTTCGCCCGTTATAAGGTATGCTAATCCGATGGATGCTCCGGCGGAAATGATTGCCAACAAACATACTCTAATTATGTTTACGACCACAGTCTTCTTATTATTCATTAATTGCTGTATATAAGAGGAATTTTCTGACCGGGCTTGATCGAATTCGTTTGAAAAAGCCGCTTCGTTTACGCTATCAAGTTTTCCTTGGATTGAGATTGATTTGGTAAACACATCGTTGCTTCTTGATTCCGCCTGCACCGCCGATCCGCTGTATTCGTATACGATCATTTTTGCCCATCGATTCTTATTGCTTCCGTCGTAAGGCTTCAAGAATTTTCCCGTCAACCTTATTCCAAAAGCCAAAAGCATGAAATAATAAAGTCCGCCTATAACGGTATCCGATGCAATGACCATGGCCATAACGTCTTTGTCTACCTTTAACCCTAATCCGATTGCCACAAGATTCGGAGTACCTCCGGTATAGCATCCGGTTAACATACCGGCAATATTCCATGCTTCATCAAACCATTTATTAAATATTAAACCCAAAATAACGGAAACAACTGCCACGCTGATCACAAGTAAAGAAAAAGATAAAACCGTTTTGTTTGATGAGGAAAGCCAGCGGATAAAATCGCAATTAAACAAAATCAAAGGTATGGCAAGCACAATCGAGATTTCCGATATTAAACTTGCGACATCCTTCTGTATACCTATAGGCAAGGTTCCGATCAGTAGCCCTAAAATATAGCAGAGCAACAGCGGGCCCAAAAATCTAAACCATTTTATACGCTTACACAAATAAACTACGCCTAAAGGCAACAGGAGAATGAAAATCGCCTGTATTGCCGTAGCTGCAATCATGATTTTGGCTTACCTCCAAAAAAATCCAAC
>JGI24500J29687_10032197_pt1 | contig 13853 bp, 13 predicted proteins | sample BioPla2RNA1_FD_29687 | JGI IMG/M metagenome (IMG submission 29687) | reverse complement strand
GTCCGTATATAAGGAACTTGAGCGCAAGGCACGGGGAACTACATTGTGGGATGCTCTGTCTCACTGAGCTTGCTCTATGACAAGGTCAAGTGTACCAAGCTCCTCGTACAACGCCAATAATGTTCTGATATTGTACTCCGGCATGGTTTCCCCCGGCATCTGTACCATTCCGATGCTATCGCGCTTATCCTCCGCCATTCGCTTGAATTGTGGTGCCCTACCAAAGTTCTTTAGTAGGTACGCCATCAGCTTGTCAGGGGATTCTATGGCAGTCGGGTCCTTAATCGGTAGCTTCGACCTGGCCGCATGCACCACTAATGCAAGATCGAATACCTCAAGCTGTATGCCGGCCTTCTCCAAATAGCTTACATGGAACCGTGGATTGTAGCTCCAGTAATGCACACCAGCTATCTGTATCGCCTCCTGTATTTCCTTAAAAGGTATCTGGTTCGCGAGTGCCATGGTCGGTGATATTCCTGTATATGGCTCTTGTCGTGCCCACACATCGGATTCGTATCCGTCCAATATGTACAGCTTTATTGGTGAGTCCTCACTACCTACTGATACCGCCATCAGCTGGTCTGACTTCCCAACCCCCGTTGTCGCCGTACTCAGCATAATCGGTGAGGTCGAATTCCAGCTCCTCAAAGTCTGGAGCCAGGTTCCAGTTTGTTCCGTCATTTTGTATCTCCTTTAGCAATTCACTTCGCCAGTGCATGTCATAGGCATCAGACAGTAGGCGCTTTAATGGTATGCGCCTTACTACAGGCTTCAACGCCTTCATCAGTTTTGCCGGCACAACTGAGACACCGCCTCTTGTTATGTACTCAAAAGGAAATACATAACCACCGACCGTATCGTCCCAGAAGCCATCATATGCCTCGAACGCCCCGATAAGTGCCGACTCAGAAGGCACCTCGCTCTTGTCCCTGCCATGCAGTATTGTATCAATAAGCGATTCACAGAAGTTCGGCACAAGCCTTGTCTTGTACTGTGTGATCTTGTACATGTCCGGCATGGTCATTGTAACTGCCGGTAGTACAGGTACATGGGTGAGAAGGTCTGATATTGTGCCTACATCGCGCATACGCACTGTGTCAATATCCTTCAGATCCCACTTCCCTGTGAATGGTGCCACCTGTGTTGTTTCCTCATCGCGCACGAATTTTATGTCTTGTATCGTGCTTTGCCTAGGTCCATTCGTAACACGCACGACATCGTGGTCTTGCATGCGCATAACAGGTACACCATGATGTTCGTAGACAACGGGCGCCAAGGCATTGTACCATATATTCCCCGCATGCCGGACTATCATGTGTAGGCGTATTTCCGTTAGCGGAATGAATGGGGTTCCCCTGAGCTCCGCTCCATGGGACACCCATTTGAACAGCACCATTTCCTCAAGCTCGCTTTGAGCCATGACCTTGTCCACAAGCTCGGCGAGCTTTTCCTTTCTCGTATCATTCATCGTCTTCCTTTGGTAGCCATATCGCCAGCGAGCACTGCCTTATGTTCTTTGCGCACTGGTAGCATGCCACATCTGGTGTTGCGCATTTCCCATAATCTGTCCGCGCTTTCATAAGCTCCTTATTCCTTGTTGTTTGTATATCTCTGCAGTACAGGTCGCTGATCCTAACAGTTTCACCGCGCACCTCAAGCGTTGCCATGAACTCCATGCCACTGACATCTTCCGGTCCAGGCTTCAACCTGTACGTACCTGACTTGTGTATTGCGAATACCTCCAAAAGAGCTTCCGGAAGCACCACATCCACAGACATGCCCGCCACTATGCTGTCCTTGACCTTGATTCTGGCATCGAACATGCGCCTACCATCGGGCAATGGCGGTTTGCGCAATAGTCCCTGGCACAGTACAGAGCATTTTATTGGGCTGCCGTCCCACCAGGATATTGCACGTTCTGTAGCTATGTGCTTCCAATTAGCGGCAAGCCTTGTAGCATTGATTTTCAGCATATGCTGGTCTACCACCTTGTCCTTTAAATGCACAAGCGACGCATATACGGCGTTGATGTGCTCTGGTTTGAGTCTTCCACCAGCTACCCTATTCCTTGTTGCAAGAGCCGTTGCGGCTGTCTTTGCCAGCGCTCTAAGCGTCTCTTCATCAAGCTCCTTGTCAGTGTACTCCGCTATGCTCTTTTGTATGTAGTTCGCGTCTTTCTCTATCTTTGGAAGCCCTGGTGGTCTCACTTTGCCTTTACCTTTGCCTTGCCTACCTTAGGTGGTACGTCTTCCTCGGATTCTGTAACTTCCAGCCCCTGTTCTATGCTCTGGGCGCTTACAAGAAGGTCCCCAAGGTGCGCTGTAGCTTTTCCTATTTCCTCGACTAGCCGACCCGCGAGATCCCTAAGCTCTGTGCATACTTTTTCCGCATTAGGCATGGAACCGCTTACAAAACAGCAATCCATTGCATCGCGAAGTATGCCTACAGGCTCCATACCGGCAAACGGCTTCAGGTTCTTGATACCGTTCTTCATTGCCTGTATTGCGTTTTCCACCTCAGGGAACTCTGGTTCCACGCCTTCGCGAACATCCTCGGCATCTACGGCATTGTCTCCGGTACCGCTACTCTTGGCACTATCGAGCATCTTTGCCCTTGCCGTCCTGATTCCTTTCATGTCTGATGTATTTGTACTGCTTTCCAGGAACGCCTTTATGATGTTCTGTCTAAGTGCGTCATCGGAAACATGGGAAAGGCGCCTAAGGTCCGTGGACGACAACATCCTAGCACCAAGAAGATAGGCGAGCTGCAATGTAAGGCGCTTTGCTACAAGTCGTATGCTGTATATGTATGATGCTGACACACTTGCCTGTTTTGCTAGGCTCCCGACCGTATCCGAACCATAGCTCCCCATATCAAGAGCCTTGTCTATGACAGATGCCACATACCAGAACTGCGCCATTGCGGCCGCTGATCTCTGTAGATCGTCCCTCGTAAGCTCCTTCTTGAGGTTCCTGATGCCATCCACCGATGCCGTGAACCACATGCCAAGCTTTTCCTTGGTATCAAGTGCTGTTGCTGTGCCGTCCACATCGCTTACATCGACACCCTTCAGCATCTTCCTGACTTCCGCGACAATCTTGGTATCTGTAATGTCACCTTGTTGCGGGAACGTGATTCCTATGCTGTCGATCGGGTCTGTGTTCTCATCTGGTGTGTCGATAAGAATAGGCTCGCTTTGTACAAACAAAAATTCTTCACCACTATCGTTATCTTTCATATTTTCCCCTAAATATATTCGGTTGTCGTTCTGTTGCCTGGTCATATGGGTATATGTACAGGTTCCTTGCATCGTCCCCGCCCGGTATGAGCGACAACTGCATTCCTTGCGGGTACTTGATTCCGGCCCTTGTTACCACTATAGAGGAAAGCCCGGCGACAAACAGCACTGTTGGGCACGGGAAGTCCTTCTCTATGGCATCATATATTGTTGCTGCCTTGCTCCCGTCCCACTTAAGCACCGCTTTCCTTGCTTCGTCAGACTTCAGCCTCCTTAAGAACAGTCCATCAGGTAGCTCAAGCGTCATCACAAGTCCGTCAATATCATAGGTGAAGGCACCATTGCGCATCTGGTCAATAGCGGCGTACATGTCCTTCCTGGACTTTGTGAACAACCTCCAGTTCGCCCGTACCCATTCTATTATATCTTCATCGTTCTTTAGATCGCGCTTAGCATCTGTAGTGGCACGTAAAGAGGCTACCAATGCATCAAGATTCGTCATTGGTCCCTACCTCTTCGTCCTCGGCAAAGAAGGGCGCGTCGTCGGACTCTTCTTCCTCTGGCTCCTTCTGTGCCTTCTTCCTTCCCCGCTTGGGCTTTGGTACCTCTTCATCGGCTTTCTTTGCGTCCTTCGGCCTCTTCAGCTCCTTCATGTACTGTGCGTACTCGTCAATGCCTTTTATACGGGATATGCACATGTGCTCCTGTACTTGTGGCAAAAGTTCGCTGGACATGAGCTGCTCCTCGAACTCCTCTGGTGTTACAGACCTGCAATTCAATTGCGGGCATGTGACAAGTCCTTTATCACTTACCGACACAGCCACAATGTCCTTCAAATCACCGAAGCCCCTGTCAGGTAATGCAAGTAGTTGTGCACTTGCCAGCTCCCACTCGAAACGGTGTCCTTCAAGGTTGTTGAACTTGTTCCACCTGAAGCCTACCTCCAATTTCCTGGCATCGCAGAACGATGTCTTGATGGTCTTTATCAAAAGGTCCTTTCCACCACCGCTCTGTAGGGTCTTCTTAACAGCCATGGACAGCATGTGCCCCGCCTTGTATTGCTGTGCATCGCCACCTGTTATGGTCTTGTAGGATATGCCTGTGGCTCCCATCCTTGTAGCCTCGTGGTTGATTGTCACGATGACTATGGGCGTATCACCGGCCAGCAAGGCGAAGTTCTCGGACAAGTACTTCATGTGGTGCTGTTTGTCCGCGAACTGCTTGCCTACAGCACCATCAGATTCGATCTTCTTCGCGGTAGCCTCGTCTGCGGCACCGCCTATGCTGTCCAGTCCTACAAGCAACGGCACATCGTACACACCAGAGAACTTTTCTATGATACCGCTTTTTGGATCAAACAACAAGTCCCCGGCTGTCTTGAGCGTATGTGGGTACGTCTTTCCTGTGCGCTTGTCCTTGTACCTGCTGACCTGTAGCTGTCCCCCGAGTATATCCTCTCCATACCTAGTCTGCAGGATACCATGCAAGAGCTCTGGTGCTATCTTCCCTTCTGTCTCTATCAGTACAGCAATGCCACCAAGGTACTTGCAGACATGCCCCATGACATCGAACAACAAGCTGGACTTGCAGCTTTCCTTAGGACCTGATATCGAGTACCATTGCCCTATGCGAAGACCTGTTGCACCGAATATGTATTGCTGGCTGAAGTGCTGTAGCGGGAAACCGAACTGTAGTTCCATCATTTCCTTTGGTGTCAGAATGATGGAACCAGAGTCCTTCCGTAGTCCATCAACAAAAGTGTCGATGAATTTAGTATTTACTTTTGCCATTTGTTATTGTCTCCGTTCATGTACCCAGTCGTGTTCACATAGTGCGAGCACGCTAGGCTACATCAGAATACAGACTCTACGGCACCTTCATCCTTTTCTGGCTGGTCGTCGCCTGTGTCGTCCATATTTATAAGATCGGCGGCCATGGCGCTTAGATCTTCCTGTCCACTGTCTGTTGGTGGTATCGGTAGTCCTGGGATGTTGACACCAGCCGACACCATCTTCGTCATTGCATCGTTACGTGCATTCTGGGATACCGGATCAGGTGCATGCGTCTTTGGGAGCGCCGATAGCCCGCTAGGCGCTTGTGGGTATTGTGGCTGTTGCAAACCTTGTGAAGGTGCCTGTTGGGGATACGTTGCAGGTAGTCCTTGTGGGGGTAGTCCTTGTGGGGGCAGTCCTTGTGGGGGTAGTCCTTGCGGCGGGCCCTGAGGCGGTCCATATCCGCCAAGCTTGCCCATGCCGCTCAGATCCGCCCTACCACCCGGCATCTTGGCTCCCATGTGCGCGTACCTGCCCATACCAGCCCTTGCCACTTCCTCCGGAATTGTGTACCCGGCCAGATTCGGCTCATTGGCCAATACGTAGTTCACCGTATCAGCACCAAACTCAGCCGCCAACAACAAACACTGCTCATCCGCTGTAAGGAAATGCAATAACTTTTCCCACGGAACCCACATGGACTTGATCTGTTCCTCTGTTAGTGGATATGGCTTTGGATTCCATATACGCGGATTCTCATTAAGCTGGATATTGAGTGTCCTTCTCTTTTCCGTGTCGATGCCCGGTACAAAATAGGTCATTACACCGTCCGCCTCCGCGATACCGCAATAAGGACTGTTGGTCTTGCCATCAAGTGGTAGCGCCCTATTGGCAGGTGTGGTAAGCGCATTCATCAAGTTCGTCTGTGCGCTTCTGTTGTCCACGAATATCAGGCAATACAGTGGAAGCTGGTTCCCGTACTCGTCGCGCAAGGGATTCCTGTTCTCGTCCTGTATAGGTAGACCATTCAGCACGAACGCAAGCCCTTGGAACAGTATTGTCGGTTTGTCGTACTTCAAAATACCTTGCAAAGACGTCCACGTTGTCCATTCCGGGTGCGGTTTGATTCTTGGCTTTGCACCCTTTTGCAGGTTCGTGCTGTACATGATGTTGCGAATGAAATGGTGCGCTATTGTACCGCCGCCATATTTGTTCGCATCTTCCGATCCGGGCGCATAGTCCGTGATGAACTGCAAGTTCCTTGGTCCGAATTGCGATACGGTTGTTACTTTTATGAACGTGTCGCTTATGAAGTGCTCTGGTGGCAATAATGCCTGTTCTGCGGATATGTTAATGTCCGGCGACTCAAGCCCAGCATCCGCGTAAGTCCCGCCATACTGGTCATTATGTATGTTCTGTGGTAGAATGGCGCCTGTCTGCTCGTCCACCCCGGGAACAATCCTTATCTCAGATAGCTTGGATGTCCACAGGCTCCTTGGCAGGACACCACCTATCTGGTAGGGCACAACTGGGATATTGTAGTCCTTCCTGTACTCAGGCTTAATCATGCCTACAGTCATCCCGCCACCGGGACTCTTTGGTCTTACACCGATTGATGATCTCATTTTTGTCCTTTAATTCCTGTCCCTAGCACACAAGGCATTAAACATTATCTAGCTCAGCGAGCTCCTCCGGTGTCAATGGGGCGTGCTCCACCCACGATGTACCGTTCCAATACTTTGCAAGTAGTCCGTTGTCTTCGTACACTTTCCTGACATATGGGGACTCGTTCACTATTATGTTCCCTTTGTCATCCCTGGGTAGCTCCTGGTACACTGTGGCGCCTTTGTCCCAGTGTATGCCTACGGTGCTCTCTACGCCTATGGCCACATCTGGAAGCGCCATCTTGATGCCCTCTATCATAAGTGCCTCGATCCTCGGTATCCAGATATCTACCTCTTCTGGCTTCAAAAAATAGATGAACTCGTCGTGTACGAAATTCGCCAGCCTTCCCCATAGCCCAGCCTTGCACAGCAACCATCCCGCATTCTTCGCACCATAGGCCACAAGTGGCTGGAACTGTGCATTGCATGCGCTGTTGAAGGTGCATCTATTGCGCACCATGCCGTGTATTGTCCTGGCTATGTAGTTTCCTTGTTTTACGGACTCCTCGGTCTCCTCTTCTTCGGCGTTATCGTAAAAGCCGAACTGCTTCCCTAGGGCATTTGTGTTCCTTATTTCCTCGGGGCGCATGTGCTGCCTCATTTCCGTGAACGTATTGATCCACAGTTGCCGCTGGTCTGCGGCTTCCTGGGGGGTCGTGTCTAGGCCGTTGACCCTCATGTGCACATAATACCGGGCCGCGCCCATTGCTCCCGGCAGGCCGAAATTCGGGCATTTTGCGGCCTGCCTCGTGGCCTTGTCCACCCTTTCCTTGAGCATGTCGTTGAGCGACTTTGCCCATTCCTTGTCCCCCAGCATTGCCGTGGAGCCGTCGTGGGCCCCGTTCATTACGCCGCCAAAGAACCTGTGCGGGTCTATGCCGGCATTGATTACATCACGCATAACGCTGTGACCGAACCTTGTGTAGCAACTTTGAGCAAATGCCACAAGCTCGGCGAAGCCAAAGTCAGTGGCGCACAGCAAATATCCTGGCGGTGCCTGGAATATATACTTGAGCGGGAACTTCGGATCACGCGATGGGTAGTTCTGCATATTGGGGCCCCTGGCAGCCGACCTTCCTGTGTTCACAAGGTTAATGTACCTGCAACGAACCCTGCCATCGGACCTTATATAGTCTGGCTTCATGTACGTAGACAAGTACTTGGTTGCGTGCTGGTAATCGGTATACGCCTGTAGGAACTTGTCCTCTATGCCAAGGTCTTCGAGCCGCCACATATCGTTCTTTGTAAGCTGTGCATCTCCGCCAGGTGTTGTCTGCAGGTGTAGTTTGGGGTTCTCCCGCAAAAGCTTCTTTACATGCGTCAAGAAGAACTTCCGTGGACCTACCTCGTCCTTCTTTGCAACAAGCCAGTGTCCGCGCTCGTCTTCTATAAAGGATGCCGCATAATCAAGCGACTTTTTGAAGGTGCCTTCAGGTATTGCCGCTATGGGTAGCACTTCGAGGTACTTCTGAAGTGCCCTGGCGACAAAGGACCTGAACACAACCTTCCTGGATGCTGCTTCAAAATACTGCACCTGTTCATGCTCTTCCGACATGCTCTTGTAGACTTCACCGACCTTTGTTCTGGACTTGGTTGGTCTTCCTGCCTTTGCTTCCGCGAACACGTATGCCAAGCACCTTAAACAGGTCTCAGCATCATGCCCGTCGTAGTTGTACATCAAGGCAAGTATCCACCGAAGACCTTTCTTGTCTGGCCATTCAGCATCCTTTATTCCAAGCACTTCTCCGCATGTACGCCATAGCTCCAACTCAGTAGCCCCGTCCTTTGCATCATCCCTGTATGGGTCGGGGTACCCGAACTTGACAAGGCGCTTCCTAGCATCATCGGCCTCGGCACGCAACTCATTCGTGAAATGGTCGTGCATGACCATATCTACAGGCATACCGTTCCTGGACATATGCGCCAGCATGCATGCGCCCTTGGAATGCACTTCCTCGATAGGTAGCATACCTGGGCACATGGGTGTTTCTCCTTGTTCTGGAACATGCTGTCCTAGTTGCCATGTCGCCAAACAGTCGTACATGAGGTATATACACTGACTTACAGTTACTGGTTTCCCACGCCTGAAGCTGAGCCTGTCGCTGTTCTCCGTACCATCGCCTTTCTCAAGTTCCAGCTTGTTGTAGTAGGCGGATGCCTTTGCAAGGGTACTTTGGCGCTTCGGGTTGCCTATGGTTGCAATGTCATGTAGCTGGATGCGGATTTGCATGTCACGCACCAAGCCCCTGTCTATGGCATGCATGAGTGGTCGCGCTGGGTCCTCCCTAGCTAGTACGCCTTCATCAAAGCCCAAGTTGAAGTATCTTTGTTCGATGTGCCTACTGCAAAGTTCCCTCGTAAAGAGGGCTATGGAAGGGTAGTGCACGATCCAGCATGTACTACTGTTCGGGTCGAAGCAACCAAGTACAACTACCGGCGGGAACAGCTCGGTGTCCGTTATAAGCTCTGTCTCTGTGTCGATTCCAACAGAGGGACCAAGTTCTGGAAACGGATCACCGGCTTTCCATTCTTTTATCTCGACAGGCCCAACGAATCCAGTAGATACAACAGTTACTGTTGGGATTGCGCTGGGAATCATGCTCTATTCCCCTCGCGTGTCGCGGGTACACCCTGGACAGTTCTCCCTGCCCGGACATTTGTCTTTTTGCTCCTTTCCCTTGTACCCGAGCCTCAGATCAATACTCTCGGCCCCACGTAGCATCAAATCACCAGCGGCACCAATAACAGTACCAGTTGCATCGAGCGCCCTCGCTGATGCATATGCGATCCACCGACCAATGTCACACATAGTTTTCCTCGCTTTTTCTTTCTTCCCTTCTTTCGTCATGACCATACCTTTGGTAATACGTTTTTATACACATGGTCCCTCGCGGGACCTCTAAGAGACGCCATTATTGTCTCCCATATGATTCCCCTTGGCATTTCACCACAATCCTTATAGGTCTGTGGCAACCTTACTACATGCGCCCCAAACCGGAACACATCGTCCAGTTCCTTTGTTGCACGCTCTGCGTATTGTAGTGGCTTGTCTACCTTTTTCTTGCAAAAGTTATCCGGGATCCAGATCAACACACCACCTACATTGGCTAGCTTCTGTAGCTGTAGTTTCGATGGTGCGTAACCAAATACAGCAACGCCAGGGCGCCCTACAGCAATGGCATCGAAAACTCCTTCTGTAACAACAGCGCAATTGCACGCTATGGCATTGTCTATGTTATATACAGTCACTGTCTTCCTGCACTTCGGGGATATCCACCAGCTACTTCCCCAGCCAGGGTACGCATAGTCAGGAAGCCTCCCTTGGATGCCCACTACACGCTCGTTCTCGAGCCACGGGAACAGTATGTAGTCCGCACCATTACCGAGGTACACATCCTTGTCCGATACCTTGATCTTGCCGAAGCCGATCTTGTTTGCGATAACATCCTCTGATGTTACCCCTCTATGGGCCAGGTATCCAAGCAACATGCTGTTTGTACATTCCTCAAGAGGTTTGTAATCGGGCACCCAGCTTCGTATGCCATCAAGGGTATTCTCGCTAGAGGGCGCGTCTTTTGGCGCGTCATCATCACCTTGCCTTATTGCTGGTATTATTGGGATAGCCTTTCCGCCCAGGGCATCTTCTATGGCGCATCTTAGAGTATCGAAGTTATTGGGCTCCTGCAGACATTGCTCATTGAAGCATACTCCAATGAGCCCTGCCGGTGCCCCCGCTACGCCATTCAGCATAGGACGGGAAAAGCTGAGGTAGCTTATGTACAAGCGCCCCCGCCTATCCCCGCAAAAAGGACAATTTGCCTTGAACTGCTGTCCCCTCTGCGCTATGCCTGTCTCACCGAGTTCCCATTCATATGTATTACCTTTCGGGAATATCTCGGCGTGCTCATCTTCCTTTACAACGGAAAGTCCTGTTACTATCTTACCAAGGGCATTGTAGAGTGGTTCATTGAGCATGCTCCACCTCTTTGAGCCTGTACGCCGGGCACTTCCTGCCTAGTTTACAGGACTTGCACCACAATCTATTCACATGAAGTACTTTTCCTCGCTTGCGTGCCCCGAGTTTCCTTATCGTGGATATCTCGCAAAGGCACACATTCATATCAGTCATTGTCGTACGCATGGCAAGGCTGTCAAGCGAATCCTCAAGGACGAGGTTCCCTTCCTCGGACCATATCTTGCCTGTCTCCGGAACCAGATCCTTGTTTGTCTCCACACCACATGCCAGCCGTCCGACAACCTCACCGGTTTCTCGCTTGTACAATATCGCCAGGCTTCCGGCGACAGTTGTAAACTGTCGTATTAGTTCCTGCTTTAGTACAGAATATACCTTTGCGTTCATCAGTCAATATCTCTCTTATAGGAACTTGCTACCGTTTGTGCTTGTTGGGTGTCCTCCTGTCCTAGCACTCTCGGGTTGTAGAAATGCCCATCCCTGCCAGCGATCCATCCTTCAACAAGCTCGAACCTAGCCTTGTCGCCTATCAACATCAAGTTTATGGGCTGTGTGCAGGTCTTCCTTGTCTTTGCCGGGTTCAGCCAGCACACCCTGTTCTTGTCCAGCCTTCCAATGCACAATACAAGATCCATGTCGAAGCACAGACCCCTGTTGTTCATGGATTCGTTCATGTTCGGTAGATATGTTGCGGGCCGTTGCTGTGCATCTGTACTAAGCTGGTGGAATATGATGACAAGCACCTTTTCCTCGCGTGCCATCCTTTGCGCTATCAGAGTCTCCTTCTTGGATATATGCTGGTAGCCTCCATCCAGGTTCTGCCCTGTCACGGACGCTATCTTTGCTATCATGGCTCCCTGCCAATCAAGGATCACTGTCTTAATGCGCTTTTCTTTCTCGCACGATGCATTGTGCTTCTTCACAAGTTGCCATACATCATACACACCGCAATCCGAGTTCTCATCTGTCTCATCCCTCTCCGCTCTAGTCATGTCTACCGCTATGACATTGTCCTGAGAGGACTCTACGGCGTGCTCGAACTTGTCCCTTACGGATTGGTCGAGTCCTCCCCAGCCCCTGTCCCTTATCTCATCAAGTGAGGTATTCGTTACATTGGCTATGATTCTCTCGGCTATGTCGCCTTCTATCTGTTGCTCATATTGGAATAATGCTGTTGTGTTCCCTATAAGTGCCTGTGCGCATAGGTACTGCACGGCTGTTACTGTCTTGCCACCGCCGGACCCGCCCAGGATCAACCATACTTCACCTGTGCGCCCGCCACCGCCAGAAACCATATCCATCCAGTTGATACCTGTGGGTATCCTTGGCTCCTGGTGCAATAAGCGGCGCATGTCCTTGAACGGCTTTGTTATACGTGCGCCTACAGGCTCGTCCGACTCGGATTCCCCGGCTATGTCCGCCACACCACGCTGTAGGCGACTGACCTCCTCGCTAAGCTGACGGAAATCAGCATTGCCTGTAGTGAGCATATCGCTCACCTTACTAGTGGCATAGGCGTCAAGAGCAAATGTAAGGAACTTCCCGCCGTCCTCGTCGTTCACATACGCACCGGACAATACATCCTGTATTATTGCTGATGCCCTTTCCTTGTGCGTTGTTGAGATATCTTTTTCCTTGTCTATGGCATCCTGTAGATGCGCTACAAGCTGCCTTACAGGTATCTCCAACTTCTTCCCCACCTTGACCTGATGCATGTATGCCCTAAGTAGACAGTCTAGGTGCGGGTTTGAGAACCTGTTGAACAGTACTACTCCCTTGCTCAATGCGGACAAGGCTCTTCTGGCTATTGTCGTATTGGTCAAGATGGCAAGCATCAGCTGCTCTGGTTTCCCTGTTGCACCTTTCATGATGCACCTCCTACGCCCCTATAGGCACCTGGCAACCTGTCCAGCGCACTAGGGTACTTTTGTAGCATTTCGTCGAATTGGGGTTTCAGATCTTGTACATACATTTGCTGACCACCACCGGCAAATAGCACATACACAACGTGCGGGAAGGACATACCAACGACCTTCTCCACACATGTGCTTACATCCGGTATCTTCGACATGGTCAGTCTTACGTACTCCCCGGCATTCAACAAAAGCACAGGAAAATCATCCCTTATGGCGACAGCGGCATCAGCGTAACTGGCTATGTTGCCGGTATTGCTCAGTACATTTCCGAACAACGCCTTCTCTCCGTACTTATCCACACACCACATGAACAGCCCGTAGACGGTAAGCTCTATGCGCTTTTCCCTCTGACGATGGTTCATATCAGAGGCAACCTCTTCCGGATCGAACTTGCTCGGTACGTAGCCAAGTATCTTTATTATGTCATTGGTAATGCTTTCAGCTGTGTGCATGCCTACACCTACATGTGGAACTAGCTACTTGGCTGTTCGTTTTCGCTCTTGTCATCTGTGCTCTCTGTTTCGTACATATCAAGCTGTCTTGATCATGGCGCTGAAGTTGCGCCGCAACCTTCCTGCTTCAATGCAGCTCCCTAGGAAGCTGCTCCACAGGCAATTCGGGGTAGACCGCCCCTACATTCATAAGATTAATCGCCGCATTCAGGTCTCGGTCAATTGTGAGACCGCAAATAGGGCAGATATAAGTTCTTTCTAAAAGACCTATTTCGTCCCTGATATTACCGCACTTGGAACACTTTTTGGTGGATGGGTAGTACCTTGGTGCCTTGATGAGCGGCTTGGTACATCTTTATCCACTTGTCAAGAGCCCAATTATACGCATAGCGAGCAATTTGGATAGAGGCGTATTTGATGGGCTCTTTGGATTTTCATGGTGCTTTGCAACCTCATACCTAAAGTATGCTATTGCGCTACAACACACCTTTATCGAATCAACTAAATCGTCTTATGAATCTGGTTGCTTCTATGACCAAGGTTCTGTTCACATCGGGGCGCTACCCCCAATGCAGGTTTCAGGATGTCATCCCTGACCACTCACCAGGTTTCCGCTGGTGCACAGACTATATCATTTTCCGGTTCCCCGGAAAGAGCGCTTCGGGTTGCCAATAGCTTGCTCCCCTACTCCCTTGCGGGATAGTCGTTGAACCTTCCGTAGCCAGGCGGTCTGTCTGGGTACGGCTTGGCTGCTGATTGCCATGCGGAGCGTCACACGCTGCGTTTAGGCGTCCCAGCAATTCACTTTCTTATGCACACAGGATTGCTCCTGTGTGGG